>JADMIO011121715.1_pt1 | contig 20621 bp, 20 predicted proteins | sample 8958161 | NCBI WGS metagenome assembly JADMIO01 (sample SAMN16585339, study PRJNA669376) | soil metagenome | isolation source: Crop rotation soil | place: USA: Cullars Rotation, Alabama | collected 2011 | reverse complement strand
GTGCGCCCGGGCATTGGCGATGGAGCTGGCCGCGATTCCGAGCAATGCTTCGATCGACTGAAGCTCGGCCGGCTCGATCTCGCCGGTCGGTGATTTGCCAATTCCCAAAAGCCCGACCGGATTGTCCTCGTCGCCTATCGCATAGATTGACGCAATCCCGGCTTCCCGGACAGCCTGCTCATCAAATTCATCGCCGATCTTGATATTTTTTAGCCCCCGAAGCTGGGCAAAAAGCATTTTTCCATCTTCAGCGACGGCAATAAATCCGCGACCGACAAGCGTTCGGCCCATAACTGTCCGCAAGAGGTGCTTGAGCAAACTATCGAGATCGAGCGAAGAATTTAGCAGCTGTGCCGATTCGAGCAATGATTCGAGCCTTGTAACATCAGTTAGATTAGAGGGCATAATATTTACAAATTGGACATTAATTTCGAGCCAACCCTCTCAATATTTCCCTAAAGCTCCCCTCCTTCCAAAGGAGGGGCGGCCCGAAGGGACGGGGTGGTTTGAAAGCATTCTCATTTTTCAAGCACCTAAAATGGCAGATAGCCCACAACCACCCCGGCGCTAGCGCGCCACCGTTGGCGCTTTCAAAGGAGGGGAGCCTTTTTTGTGTATTGTTTTTGCTGGCGGGCTGCTCGCCCAAACGAGCTAAAAACCAAACAATTTTATTGCTATATTATTTTTCAAAAAAAATTCATTTGTTGTCTATTGCACAATACGACCAACAAACTCTGAAAGCCTTTTGTTGGACTTTTCAGCGAAGAATTTCCTTTCTTAAATCCATTCAAGGAAAGCCTATTTCTTTAACCGTTTAACCATATGCAGCGCATTTTTCTTGCCGGGTTCGATTTCATAATGCACCTCATCCATCAGGGTTTTCATCAGCCGCATTCCGAGGCCCCCGGTTTTTCGTTTGCTGATCAGCTGCTCGAGCTCTTCCTGGTCGATCTTTTCCGGGTCAAATCCCTTTCCCGTGTCCTCAATATCGATGGCAAAGGCTTCGTCATCCAGCCGGGCGCGGACAATAACCTCTTTATTCACATCATGCCCATAAGCATGCTCAATGACATTGGCACAGGCTTCGTCAACGGCCAGCTCGAGCTTGGCAACGTCTTTTTCATCAAAACCGGCCTGTAGCGCGGTACTCGATACAAACTCGCGGATAAGAGCCAGATTCTCGGTCGAAGAAGGAACCTGCAGCGTAAATTTTTTCTCGATCGATTTCATTAATAGGCTTCCTCCCAGTTAACCGGCTCGCCGAATTTTTCCTTGGCTGATTCCGTATCCGGGCAGAAATGGTAAAGCGATTCAAATCCCAGGATTTCAAAAGGCTGTTTGACCTTTTCGCTGAGGCCGCAGATCTTAATGTCGCCACCCTCTTCTTCGCGAACTTCTTCGATAAAACCCATAAAAACACCGAGCCCGGCAGAAGAAATATAGGTTAACTTCGAACAATCGACAATAATCTTAAACCGGCCTTCATCGATGACCGATTGAACGGCTTCTTCAAACTGCGGGGCGGTATGAGCATCAACGGCCCCGTCAAGATGAATGACGGCGAATTCATCTTCCGTATCAACGGCAATTGAAAACGGATTTGGCATAAATTAAATATCTCCCTAGTAAAATAAAAGTTAAGTTATTGTGCGGACAAATTTAATAAATTTCAAATTAAAGTTTTCCATTTCCCGCATTATTATTTTTAAAGCTGCGTTTAAAACATCCGATTATTTCCTTAGACGATCTTCAAAACGACAAAAGTTACATCATCATCGGGCGGCCGCATTCCAGCCCAATCTTCGCTTATCCGGATCAAATGGTTAATGATTTCCTGCGGCGTAGAGGCGGCCGTTTCAGCCAACAGCTCGCCCGCTTTTTCAAAGCCGAGCATTTCATTTTCGGCATTAAACATTTCCGGAAAACCATCCGACATCAGCAGCACACAGTCACCCGGGAAAAGCGGCAATTCCATCTGCCGGTATGTAAAATTAGCGATGCTGCCGAGCGGCAATGCGCGAATCGAAACTTCCTCAACCGTTTGCGAGTCCGCCCGGAAGACAAGGGCCGAAGGCATCCCGGCGGCGGCAATGGTCAAATTATTGTCTTTTAACCTAAACATCGTCATCGCCATAAAAAGTCCGCGCAGGTTCATTTTTTTGAGCGCCCGGCTGGTCTGCTGCAAAATCTGAGGAATATTGTCTTCACTGGCGAAGGCATTAAATAAACTTTTGGTGGCGGTCACAACCGAGCCGGCCCGGAGCCCATGCCCCGTCGCATCGCCGATAACGGCGGTCAGCGTGCCGTCTGCCCCGACGTGAAAATCATAATAATCTCCGCCGACCTCCGAGGCCGGTTTCATATAGGCCGCAATCTCCAGGTTCGGCAGCTGCGGTAATTTTTTTGGCAGCATCGAAAGCTGAAGCTGCCGGGCCTCTTCCAGCTCTTTGGCGCGCCGGTCATTTTCGGCCCGCAGCTCTACGGCGAGACGTTCCTGTTCTATTTGCTGTGCTGAGAGCTCTTCGACCTGAATGAGCTGTTTTTTCAGATCAACATTAACCCGCGCAAAGTTGCGTGCCAGAAAGACCGAAACTGCGACCGGCACCGCCAGCAGAATGGCCAATTCCATGAAAAAGCCCAGGTCGCCGGGCAGGGCGATGATTTTAAAGTTGACCAGCAAACTTGTTAACAGGGCCGCCGCAAAAAGCTGGACGCCGACCATCAGAATCCAGGCCCCATCCCGCTTTTCCCGTAAGGCGGTTACCAATTGAAAAATACAAAAAGAAAATGATGCCGCGATCAAAACATTAGCGGAAAATTGAAAAACAACAAAACGATTTAGAAAAACGGTAGAAAAAGTTAATGAAAGAATCCATCCGGCAACAAGCAGGAAAAAGAGTTTTCCCAAACGGCGCTCAAAAGCAACTAATATAAAGGCCATCAAAAAAACAAAAGTTGCCCCCAGCAGCCAGGTGCTCATAAGGCTTAAAATGATCGAATAAATAAACCTCAGGTTACCAAAAAGGACATGGTTATTGGCAAGTATGAAAATTCCGAACGAAAAGGCATAAAGACTATAAAAAAGGTTGGCGCGTTCGACCCGGTAGAATAAATACAGTAAAAAATGGAGCAGCGCTAACGCCAGCAAAACCCCGACAAAAAGATACCCCCACCGCATGGAATAGCGGAGTTTATAATACTCGAGAGCCTTGATAGAATCCGGCGAGCTTTTCAGCGTTACGATAAGACCAGGTGAGACTTTCCCCTGCAGCAGCCATTGTGTAACGGCCGAATCTTTGGTACCAAAAGTTTGGGTTCCGTACCTGACAGCGAGGGTATGTTGACCGGCGCCATCAAAGACGATCGGAATCGGAAGACCGTTCGGATTATATTCTGTAATCTTATCGGGCTCGAATTTTCCAAACGTTTGCACCAACTTGCCGTCCAAATAGATTTCGGTCGCGCCGCGCTGCGATATCTGTAATATTAACGGCTGGTTGGCCGCCGTTTCATCGACCATTATCTGAAGCCGAAACCAGGCCCGTCCCTGCCAGTCTTCGGTTAACTGGTCCGATTTTAGAGTTGAGCCTTCCGTCACCGGCCAATCGGCATCATTCAAATCCTTTTGCGCCCAGGCTTCATTATCGCCCAGCCGGTATTTCCAATTCGTTTTGTTGAGCTCGACAGGCTTTTCGTCCTTAAAATTGTCAAAGGTCAATTGATAAGGCGGCGCCTCTCCCAGCGCAAACACGAATGTACTTAAAATTAAGGTCCAGACCAGAACCGGAAGAAAATACCGGAGCAGCAAGCGGCGATTTTTTAAATTCATTAGCAGATATTAAATTAGGTGAAAAGCTCTACAGTTTTAAAGTAATTTCTTTGATAACCTAATTCTGTAGCAATTCCGCCTCAAAATGCAATGAAAAAGTTTAATCTGACCATTAATCCCTTTAAATGTTAAGAATCCGCAAAGTGTTTGGAAGTGTCCCCCTTTGCCACCCTGTAATTTATTTTGGGCTTAGCCCATTCGCGCCAAGCTAAGGGTGTAATTGTTGACAACACATGGCTTGATGAGTTTTCTACTAATCTCCAGAAGAGGAAAACGAACTCGTTACGGGGTTTTCCGGCCAGACCAACGGAATAGAGCAATAACAATGTTTCTCAGGACAATTTTCTTCAAAAAGTCTGAAATTGATGTTTTATTTTATGTCTTAATATAAAATCCCGCATGACCTTAAGATTATTAAAATCTAATTTGCATTAAGTGCTCGGGAGCTTATCAAAGCAAATGTTTACAAACGTTTAAGAAAGAGAATCACCAGCGGATTAAAACCTTATTGATACTTTTCGTTGGTTTGGGTAAATAACCCCAATATGCCCAGGCAAGATATTACAACTCGACATATAGCACTTTTATTTCAGCTGACTACTGAACTTCCGTAACTTCCAAAACCGTGTCGTTATCCATCGAAAACGGATTATCAATTATCGCCCCTGAGAATTTAGCATCCAACCCATTCACGAGTATTTCTTCGGCTTCGGCGGCCGAGACGGGTTTTGAAAACAGATAGCCCTGCCCCAAATTGCAGCCGAGCTGGCGGAGTCTTGAAAATTGCTTTTCGGTTTCGATGCCTTCGGCCACGACCTCGAGGTTCAGGTTTTCTGCCAGCATCAGGATGGTGCGAACAATTTCCTCGCTTTTCGGGTCGGAATCCATTTTGCCGATAAACGAGCGGTCGATTTTCAATCGTTCAAACGGAAACCGGTGCAGATAGCTTAAGGATGAATAACCGGTTCCGAAATCGTCGGTCGAAAGCGAGACGCCCAATGTGCATAATTCGTTCAAAACGTCGAGGGCCGTGTCGCTATGCTCCATGACCATGCTTTCCGTTACTTCCAGATTCAGAAAACGGGGTTTTAGGCCCGTTTTTGCCAGTGCTTCGCCAACCTGTTTGATCAATGAAGGATGCATCAATTGTTTGGCGGAAAGATTAACGCTGATCGAAAGTGATTTGTGAAACGGAAAACGGCTTTGCCATTCGCGGCCCTGACGGCACGCCTCTTTGAGGATCCATTCGCCGATCGGAATAATCAGCCCTGTTTCCTCGGCAACCGGTATAAATTCGTTCGGCATCACCAAACCGTATTCGGGATGCTGCCAGCGAATCAATGCCTCGAATTCACAAATTTCACCCGTTTTGAGATTAACGATCGGTTGGTAAAAAACCTTGAATTCTTTGCGTTCGATGGCCCGCCGCAAATCGGTTTCAACGCGCAGCAGATTCATATTGCGAACGTGCATCGCATTGTCGAAAACCTCATAGCGCGCCTTGCCCGTTTCTTTGGCCCGGTACATTGCCGTATCGGCATCACGCAGAAAATCTTCGGGCTCGCGGTCTATATCGTCCGAGACCATAATGCCGATGCTGGCCGATGTAAATATCTCGTAATTATCGATTCTGAACGGCCTGGATAAACTGTTCTGAATGCGTTCGGCGACGCGTGTAATGTCGGAATGTTCACCGGCGCGGTTAAGCAGGATCGTAAATTCGTCGCCGCCGAGGCGCGCCACGACATCGCGCGGGCGAATGCAGTTTTTAAGCCGTCCGGCAATCGCAACCAGTAATTTGTCGCCGACGATATGACCGAGTGTATCATTGATGAGCTTGAAACGGTCGAGGTCAAGAAACAACACGGCAAACCGGAAATGCGGATTTTTTCCGGCATGTTCGACCGTGGCCTTCAGATGATTCATAAACTCGCTGCGGTTCGGCAAATTCGTTAACGTATCGTGCAAAGCATAATAGAGCAATTTTTCTTCGGCGCGAATCCGTTCGGTAATGTCACGAAAACTGCAAACCCGGCCCACGGGCTCGCCTTCAAGATATTGCGGCTGCGAATAGCGTTCAAAAATGCGACCGTCCTTAAATTCACAGGTCGTCAGCGAGGTGGTCAGCGGGTGCTCGTAGAGCTGCGCCGTTTCTTCGAGGAATTTTTCGGGGTCTTTTAGCTGGTTTTTGACAAAATCAATCAGCACGACACCGCTTTTTTGCCCGATAACAGCCGGCGGGATGTCCCACATTTTAAGGAATTTCTCGTTATAAACAACAACTTCGCCGCTGGAATTTATGACCACAATCCCATCGTTTGAAGCCTCGAGCGTCGAGCTCAACAGGGACACCGTTTTGTGCAATGAGATTTCGGTATGTTTGCGTTCGGTGATGTCGCGGGCAATGCCCTGCACCCCGACCGGCTTGCTATCCTGGTAAATAAGGCGTGTGCTGAGCTCAAGCGAAACACGATACCCGTCTTTCGTCAAAATCTCGAGCTCGTAGGCGACCGGCGCTTCTCCGGAAAGTTTGGCCGCAATCATCTTCCTGGCTTTTGCCAGGTATTCCGGGGCGACGACCTGCGTCATATTTATTTTTCCGCTTAAAACATCTTGCTGGTTGTAGCCCGTAATTATTTCGCCGGCCCGGCTGAGCGAGGTAAAATTCCCCTGCAAATCCATGGTGTAAATCAAATCATTGGCGTTCTCAAATAGATCACGATACCGCTCTTCGCTTTCCCGAAGGGCTTTATCAGCTCTGCGACGCTCGGTAACATCGCGGGCAATTCCCTGCACCGCAACCGGCTGACCGTCTTTGTAGATTATACTGCTGTTGACTTCCAGAGTTATCCGGTTTCCGTTTTTGGCAATACATTCAACCTCGTAGGCTGTTTGTTTGGCCTCCGAAGATATTTTCTCGCTAAGCATTTGGCGCGCCAGCTCTAAATGTTCCGGAACTACGACCTGCTTCATATTCATTTTGAGAACATCTTCGCGGGTATAGCCGAAAACGCATTCCGCCGCCTGATTTATCGAAATATAATTTCCCTGCAAATCATGGGTGTAGATCAAATCATTGGCATTCTCGAAAATTTCGCGGAACCGGGCTTCGCTTTCTTCTAACGCTTCGAGCGCCTTTTGGCGTTCGGTAATATCAAGAATTACGCCCTGCCAGCAGATTTCACGTCCCTCGCCGTCACGAATAAAACAGCCCCGGTCGCGCACCAGGTGAATTGTGCCGTCTTTTGCCACCAGACGATATTCATAGTCAAGCTCTTCGCGGGCCTGCATCGCGGCCTCGGTTTTTGCCAAAACACGTTCGCAATCGTCCGGATGAATAAGGCGCAGCCACATATCGGGACTCTCTCGCCATTCATCCGTCCGGTACCCGAGCGATTCAAAAGCCTCGCTGATATAAAACGGGGCATAAGGCGGGTATGGCTCGACCGCGTAAAACATGACGGGCAGATTCTCGATAAAGCCGCGAGCCTCCGTCCGGCGGGCATCTACTAATGAGGTTTGGTTTTGAGTATTTTTACGCGGCTTTTTTTTAACCTTAGCAGCTAAACCTTTAACAGAACCCTTGATTTTGTCAGACATAAATTTAAAAATCCCGGTGAAATAATGTCAGTATTCCGACACTGGCTAAATGGTGATTATTGTTTTTTTGACACAAAGCTTCCCTGACTGAACAGGAAGTTTCAATCTTTGAGACCATTATTCATTAATCACTTGTGCTGAAGATGGTTTTTAAGGGGATAGAGTCATCTCGCCGAAAATTGTTTCGCAATAGCCGTGCCAGACTATTAAAAGTTATTGGATCTTTGTAACCTCCAAAACCGTGTCGGTATCTATTGAGAATGAACGCTTGGATATAGACAGGGGCATTTTGTAATTTAACCCGTTGGCGAGTATTTTTTCTGCTTCAAGAACCGAAACGGGTTTTGAAAACAAATACCCCTGGGCCATATTGCAGCCGAGCTCGCGCAGCCTTAAAAGCTGCTTTTCAGTTTCGATCCCTTCGGCCACGACTTCGAGATTCAGGTTCTCGGCCAGGGTTAGGATGGTGCGAACGATTTCTTCGCTTTTCGGGTCGGAATCCATTTTGCCGATAAATGAGCGGTCAATCTTTAACTGCTCGAACGGAAACCGGTGCAGGTAGCTCAAAGACGAGTAACCGGTCCCGAAATCGTCCGTGCTAAGGCGTACGCCGAGCGCGCAGAGCTCCGATAAAACTTCGAGCGCCGCTTCGGCATTGTCCATCACCATCGATTCCGTAACCTCGAGCTTCAGACAAGCCGGCACCAGGTTTCCCGATTTCATTATTCCTTTGACCTGTTTAATAAGATTCGGGTGCATTAATTGTTTGGCGGAAAGGTTGACGCTCACCGAAAGCGGTTTCTCCGGAAACTGGTGCCGCCACCGGCCGATCTGCCGGCAGGATTCTTCCAGAACCCATTCGCCGATCGGAATAATCAAACCGGTTTCTTCCGCCACGGGAACAAAATCATTTGGCGGAATAAAGCCGAGCTCGGGATGTTCCCACCGGATCAAGGCTTCGAATTCATTGGTTTCGCCTGTTTCGAGACTAACGATCGGCTGGTAAAAAACCTTGAATTCCCGGCGCTCGATGGCCTTTCGCAAATCGTTTTCCATCCGCAAAAGATTCATATTGTGGATGTACATCGCGCTGTTGAAAATTTCGTATCGCGCTTTACCCGCTTCTTTTGCACGATACATTGCCGTGTCAGCATCGCGCAGAAAACTTTCGGGATTGTTATATGCCGCATCAGACATAATGATGCCGATACTGGCCGAGGTAAAAACCTCAAAATTATCAATAAAAAACGGGGCGGCGAGCTTCTCCTGAAGCCGTTCGGCAACCTCCGTCACCGTCTCGAAAGTTTTGAGATTGTTGAGCAGGATCGTAAATTCATCGCCGCCGAAGCGCGAAACGACATCGCCCGGACGGACACAAGATTCGAGGCGTTCGGCAATCTCGATCAGAAGCTTATCGCCGATGACGTGACCGAGACCGTCGTTGATAACCTTAAAGCGGTCTAGGTCAAGAAAAAGGACGGCAAATTTATGATTGCTGTTTGCGCGGGCATGGGCAATCGCGCTTTCCAAAATTGTCGTGAAATGGGCACGGTTCGGCAGACCCGTCAAAGAATCGTGTGTAGCTTCGTGAAGCAGCCGGTCTTCGACGGCCCGGCGTTCGGTGATATCACGCAAAATTGCCGTGTAATAAAGCCCTTCACTGGTTTTCCAAACCGAGCCCGAAAGCTCGATCGGAAATTCTCTTCCGTCCTTGTGGCGCCCCGAAGCTTCGACGGTTTTTCCGGCAAACGGCGCCAGAACGTGTTCCAGGGTAAACTGGACGCCGGCCGCAATTGCCTTTTGAGCATATTTGGCGCCCATCACGGAAGTTATCGGAAAACCGACGATTTCTTCCTCGCGGTAGCCGAAAATCAATTCGGCGGCCTTGTTCCAAAGCGTGATTTTTCCTTCCTGGTTAACCAGCAGAATCGCATCGCTCGCCGATTGGATCACCGAACGAAATTTTGCCTCGGAATTTTGGATTACTTCCAGCGACTGCGCGTGTTTTAAGCTATAACGAATGGCGCGTTCCAGCAGCCGCGCCGTTAGCTCGCTTTTTACCAGATAATCAGCCGCACCGGCCTGCATGGCCTGAAAATCAATTTCCTTGTCGGCGTGACCGGTTAGCAGAATTATCGGTGCAGAACATCCCCGTCCGATGGCCTCGCGTAAAAGCTCCAACCCGGTGCGTTCCCCCAGGCGATAATCAACCAGATAAATATCGTGGCGATTTTCGTTGAGGGCGTTTAATCCGTCATCGAAATTGTTCAGCCAATCGAGTTTATACTGATTGTCTTTAAACTCATCAAAGATGTAGCGCGTCAGAATAAAATCTTCTTCGTCATCATCAATCAATAAAACTTTTATAGGTTGATTATTCATAAAATTCAAGCTTCGGCCGCCGGCAATTCGACGATCTGAAACCAGTAGCGGCCAAGCGTTTTTACGAGCTCGACCAAAGATTCAAAAGTAACGGGTTTGACGATAAATGAATTTACGCCCAGCTCATACGAGCGAATAATATCTTCTTCCGCTTTAGAGGTCGTTAAAACAACTACCGGAATACTTCGCAAATCGGCATCGGCACGGATTTCGCGCAAAGCTTCCAAACCGCTTTTGCGCGGCATATTCAAATCGAGCAGGATCATATTCGGCCGCAGCGTGGTCTCGTCATATTTTCCGCGCCGGTACAGATAATCCATCAGCTCCTCGCCGTCCTCGACCGATTCCATCATATTCAGCAGATGATTCTCTTCAAAAGCTTCGCGCACGAGCAGGCGGTCGTCCGCATCGTCATCCGCCAGCAAGATCGTGATTGATTTAGCATTTTGTTTCATGAATATTCGTATCCTCCTGATGAATGGGTAAATCAATTATAAATATGGCCCCTTCTCCGGGCCGGCCGGTGGCGGTGATTTGTCCGCCATGGCGCTCGACGATTTTCCGGCAAACCGCCAAACCGATGCCTGAGCCTTCGTATTCGGTTCGCCCGTGCAGGCGCTGAAAGACGGTAAAAATACGGTCGAGATATTTTTGGTCAAAGCCGATGCCGTTGTCCTCCACCGTAATCCGGCAGAAATCTTCCGTGAAATCCGTTGTTTGAATCTCTTCGCCGTCCAGATAAAAGCTCGCGCTGTTGGCCGCGAGCCTGCCGGCCGAAACTTTAACGACCGGCGCGGCATCCTTGCGGTGAAATTTCAAAGCGTTGCCGATCAGATTTTGGAAAAGCTGGCGCATCTGCGAAGCATCGGCCTCAAGCACGGGCAGCTCTCCGATTTCAACCCGCCCGCCGGTCTGCTCGATGCGGATTTCCAAATCGGACACGACCTCTGCCGCAATTTTTTTCAAATCGACCGGTTGGAACGGATTTGTTTTGGTCGAAACCCGCGAAAACGTCAGCAAATCATTGATCAGGCTCTGCATCCGCCCGGCGGCACCGCGCATTCGGCTCACATAATCACGGCCTTCATTGCCTAATTCAGCCGCGCATTTTCTTTCCAGGCGGTCGCCGAACGCCTGCACTTTACGAAGCGGCTCCTGGAGGTCGTGCGAGGCGACATACGCAAATTCCTGTAATTCGCGGTTGCTTTTTTCGAGTTTATAGGTGTAATTGCGGAGTTGCTTTTCAACCTGTTTGCGTTCGGTGATGTCGCGCGAATTGTGCAGAACCCCGATCACATTGCCGTTTTCGTCGCGGTATTGGCGCCCGACCCCTTCCAGTACACGCCACGAGCCGTTCAGATGTTTATATCGAAATTCGTGCTTGAAAACATAATCGGCATCTTCAAAAGCCCTTCGATACGCGTCTTTGACCATTTTGACGTCATCGGGATGAATAAAATCGAACGACTGCATTCCGATAGCCACTCGCGGACTGTACCCGAGAATGTTTCGGATCGACGGGCTTAGAAAAATTATTATCCCGTCCACACTAAAAATCGCCGAAACATCGGACGAATCTTTAATTAGATTGTTAAATCTGAGCTCGCTTTTCTCGGCCGAGATTTTATTAACGAGCTCCATTTTGCTCTTCAGAGCCGACATTTGACGGACAAAAATCAGACTGATAAAACCAACCGTCAGAATTGCCGAAACGGCAAGCGCCGGCGACCAGAAGGACCGCGTTTCATACGCCAGCAGAAAGATTCCGAGGACCGCCCCGAAATATAAAAAGATATCGAGCGAAAAGAAATAGACGTTTTTCGTCATCTTTACGCTCGCGAATTCTTGTTTTATCAGGTTCTGGTTCTGCATTTGTCAATCAACCAATTTTTTGCTTCAAAATAGCGCCCGCCTTTAGAAACAATATGTGTCAGATTGAAAAGTATTCAATCATTTTGACATATCCGAGAAGGCCGGCGCGGTCTGTGGCCGGCAGGGGAAATGTGTTTAAGCTCAATCAAAACAATGCCTTAGCAAAGCAGCGGGCAATACTGCCGGTTTATTGATTCGCATTTACCGTGCCAGATTTTTTTGGTTGGCGATAAATTTTTCTGACAACCGGTCTTTTAAAAAAGGCATCGGAATTTCTGTAGCAGTAGCTATAATTTTTGAACGAGGGAGTGAGATTATGAATTATTTGAAAAAATTCGGCTTAGTCTTTGCGGCCATTTTGTTTTCAATGAGCATTTTCGTTATCTCGGGCAGTGCTCAGAGATACGGGAACCGCGATCGAAATCGAGATTGGCAAAACCGCGAATGGCGAAACCGGGACAATAACTGGCAAAGTCGTCGTTGGCGACGGAACGGAAGAATTGACCGTAACGAATATCGTCAACTTTCACGTCAAAGATGGCGTTTATTTCAAACAAGAAACCGCTATTACAGAAATGACGGTTACTTAGATTATGGTGAAAGACGCAGACTTTCCAGAAGATATTACCAATATCGCCGTAATGTTTATCGGAGCCGGCGCGATTGGTAATGTTGCATAAACTCTCCTCGAAAATTCTCTCCTCGAAAAAATATGTTCGGAACGGTTTCGATAAACCGTTCCTTTTTTTTATCTAAAAACTCTTCTAAATTATCAAAGTCGCTCGAGGAAAATATAAAATTTGCCCACGAATCTACACGAATAGACTCGACTAAAGACAGAAAAATCTTTAAATAATTCGTGCCGATTCGTGTAGATTCGTGGGCAAAAAAGTTTTCAAAAATCTTATTAAATAACTCTGGTTAAATAATTTTTTCCGGCCAATTTCAAACAGCAAACGTCTTACTTACCGGTTTGGAAGGGCAGAAATTAATAAGTGAGGGAAAAATAATGAAAAAAACAACAATTTTAATTTTTGCGGCGTTTATCTTTTTGTGTGGTCTATCGGCGAATTCTTTCGCCCAGAGATACAGACCGGGAAATATCAACAACCGTGAAAGAAATCAGCAGCAGCGCATCGTTAACGGGGTTAAATCCGGCGAATTAACAGCTCGGGAAACCTACCGGCTCGAAAGAGAACAGTATAGAATTCGCCGTCAGGAAAGCCGGTTTCGCCGTAGCGGCGATGGTTTATCATGGCGTGAAAGAGGTAAATTAGAGCGCGAACTGAATCGGTCGAGTCGCGATATTTACCGTCAAAAACATGATGGCCAGGATTATCCGCCAAGAAGGTGGTAGAAAACACAACAAAATTAAACGGGAGGACGAGCTTCACAGCTCGTCTTTTTATTTTATTTTTCTGCGAAACGCGTTAAACTTTCCACACAGTCCTTTAAATAAACAATTATGAAAAATAAATTTACCGCATTTCTATTGCTTTTTGTTTTCTGTAGCTCCCTTTTCGCGCAGACGATGCCGAAAGATGCCGACCCGAAGCTCTGGGCTGCCGCCTTAAAGATTCATAAAAAAGCCATTATCATTGACGGTCACAACGATATTACGAGCCCGATGATCGACGAGGATTTTGATCTGATTACCAATTCCATCGGCAAATTTCACGCCGATGGCGACCCGTTTCACACAGATCTAAATCGTTTCAAAATGTCCGGGATTACCGGCGAATTTTTCTCGATTTACGTTTCCGGTGAAACGCTGAAAACAGGCGGAGCCATGCGCCGCGCGATGGATTTGATTGACGCGACCAACCGCGAGGTCGAAAAACACCCCGATGCTTTAATGTCATGCACCACCGCCGAAGAGATCCGCCGCGCAAAAAAGCAAAACAAGATTTGCGCATTGATGGGCATCGAAGGCGGTTACGCCATTGAAAATTCGCTCTATGCCCTGCGCGATTTTTACCGGCTCGGCATTCGCTATATGACCCTGACGCATAATGTTTCGCACGATTGGGCCGATGCACATCGCGGCGAAGTCAAAAACAACGGCCTTTCGCCATTCGGCAAAGAGGTCGTTAAGGAAATGAACCGGCTGGGGATGCTGGTTGATATCTCGCATGTTTCCTCGAAGGTAATGAGCGATGTTTTAGATGTTTCGACCGCGCCGATCATTGCCTCGCATTCGGGCGCGCGCGGCGTCAACGATCACACCCGCAATGTGCCGGATGATGTCTTAAAACGCCTTCCGCAAAACGGCGGCGTGATCATGATAAATTTTTACCCGTCGTTTCTCGATGCCCGGACAAACAAGGAAGAAAATGAACGCAGCGACCGGTTAAAACCGCAGCTCGATGCCCTTCGCGCTCAATTCAAAGACAATCCCCAGGGGCTTAATGAGGCTGAGCGAAAACTATTTGCCGAAAACCCGATTTATATTGCGCCTTACACGCGCATTGTCGACCATATCGATTACATCAAAAAGCTCGTCGGGATCGATTACGTCGGCCTCGGCTCGGATTTTGACGGCGTTCCTTTTCTGCCTGACGGGATGAACGGTATGGAAGACCTGGTGCTCGTCACTTATGAAATGCTCAAACGCGGCTATACGGAAGAGGAAATCCGTAAAGTATTGGGCGAAAACTTTCTTCGCGCTTTTTCAAAAGCCGAGCAGGTTGCCAAAATCAATACCCGCAAAATCAGCGGTGACGGCAGTTTAATGAAGCTCGGGAAAACAAAATAAAACTCAAACCCTTTTTAGAGAAAACATGCTAACAAAACGAATTTTACTTTCGATTTGGTGCGGAATAACAATACCTTTTGCTTATATTTTGACTGTTGGGGTAGTTATTTCTCTTCTCGGTAACAAGCTCAGCCATCAAAATGAAGAATTACTTTTTTTGCCACTTGCTTTGCCCTCAAAGCTATATGAATGCTTTTTTGAGCAGAAAGTTAAAGACCTTGGTGATGCACTCGGCATTGCGGCAGATACATTTGTCTTCAGTTTGTTCGGTAATTTTATTCTGTATGCTTTGCTCACATTTATAGTTTTGTTGATACTAAATAAAACCAACGTTAAGAGTCGTCTTGTGAACTTTATAAAAGTTAGAGCCTGGAAAAGATGAAAATCAAACACGTTATTTTCCGAATCGGAATTGCTTTTATTACCCTTTTTGTCGGCGTTTCGGCAGTTCTGATACATGTCTGGCAGTCTTCTCAGCAATGTCCGGCCCTTGTTATAGAAGACAGCCCAAAAGATAATTCCCTACCGATTATGGATTCGGATGAGGAATACGAGGTATATTCCTCAGTCTTGGAAAGTTTATATTTTAATGAAGCCGTTGTTGTCAGCGATTACACTGTTAACTATTCTTCGAACTATGGCGGTGATATAAACCGAAAATATTACGATTTAACCGGGGACACAATCAACGATTTTCAGTATAAAAACAAAAAGATTTATAAGTTAGAAAATAAATTTAAGATAGCGGGAAAAGCATTTATTCTAAGCCAGGAAGAAGAGAACATACTTTTTCCGAAAGGCGGCGCAGGCTGGGATAAATTTTATCAAAGATTTCCGAAGGCCAAAGAAATAATTTATTTTTCCAATGTGGGCTTTGATCAAAAAAAAGATGAGGCCCTGGTTCGCGTTGGATATGAGTGTGGCATTTGCGGGCTCGAGCGTTTGGGGTTTTATTCTCTTAAAAAAATTAAAGGCAAATGGGTTATTTTTCGGGTGTCAAGGTAAAAACTAAAAGCCGGCAAACTGTTTTACCAAAAGCATCAGGATCAACCACTAATATTTAGTGCTTTAAGAAATACTGGTGAAGACTGGAAAGCAGTCTGGGTTTGTTATGAAAAAGTGGTCAATAATCATAAGTTTTTTGTTTGTTTTGGCCGGTTTCATCGGACTTATAATTTATACTTTGGGTCTGCTGGATTATATTCCACGGCTGCGGGCATCCGCCATCAGTCCTGACGGCAGGCTGACCGTCAAGGTCTATAAAAAAAGGTTATCGTCCCGACCTTTTTTCCCGCGTATGGGTGCCAGTGCCGAAGTTTACGACAGCCGCGGAAATCTTGTTTATGATAATTTGATATACCATGATGATGATTGGGATGATACGGTCGGGCAAGCTTTTAATCAAATCTCTTTCGAGGGCGATGAAATCCATATTGGCCCAGGGGTTTATGACCCGAAAAAAGGCTGGGTTATTAAAAGATCCGACTTAAAAACACAGGCTGACCAATAAATATGAAAATTACTTTTTTATTGTTTTTTATTCTCCTCGCATTTACCGGGATATCTTTCGCCTGCTCTTTGACAGAGCTCGGCGTTCCGGCCTGCGCTTATTTTACCCGGGCTGATGCCGTCTTTTTGGGCAAAGCTCTCAAGGTCGAAGACGCGCCGAAAAGCGAAGACCTGCCCGAAGGTTCGCGAAAGGTGCGTTTTCAGGTTCTGCAAAATTTCAAGGGTGCAGACAATCCGACATTTACATTGGTGACGAATGCCGCGAAAGCCGATGGCGGGTTAAGCATTAAATCGGGTCAAACCTGGGTCGTCTATGCCAACAACGACATTGTTGTTAAATCATTTTCCGTATCCCGGGGTGTAAAGATCGAGCCGAAGGTAACTAATGAAGAATTGGAAACGCTGAAAAACGTTGCGGCCGGAAAAACCGAAACCTCTATTTCGGGGCGAATTGCTTCAGATAAAATGAGCGGAAAATACCTTTACGAAACCGTCGAAATCTCGATCGAAGGCAGCGTAAAACGGCAAACCGTAACAACCGACAGCGAGGGCGCTTATAATTTTGTCGTATCGCCCGGGGTAAAATACAAGGTCGAGCTTAAATTTCCCTACAACGCCGGTTTGGTTTGGGCCGATAACCTATTGGGAACCTCTTTAACACAAGGCAACCCGACATTGTTCAAATACGAAGTAGAGCTTTATCAGGGCGATTGTAATTACAATTTTTTTGAAGTCACGAAAAAAACCGAGTAATATTATTTCGAAGATTTTTATAAAAATAAGCTGTCATGATGGATAGATAAAAATAGGGGTCGAAAAGAGATATGTTGTTCGAAAATCTCTATAAAGAAGCAGACCGGGTGAATGCCCAACGGTTATTATTTGCGGGCCTGGAATTGGGTATTATATTTAGTTTTTGCCTTTTCGGATTCCTTCTAGGTAAAGCCGATGAAAAACCTGTTGTTTATCACCCGCCCGATTCCGAAAGATTGGCCTTTTTAGACAAAACCTGCAGCGAGATTCCAAAACCCGAACAGTTTAATTTTGTCGAAAGATCCTCTTTAATTGCCTCCTTCAAAATCGAAGTTACATATAGATACAAAACCGACCGCAATTTTGAAGAAATCGCGCCGAGCTTTGCTATCTGGCTCAGCTCAAACGGCTGGAAAAACGCCGATACCGAGGGGATACCTTTCTATAAAGAGTTGGTTTTCTATAAAGACAAGTACAAGGTTGTTATAGAAAACTTTGATCTTCCGGAATATAATTACATAATTCAATGTTCTGAGATTGAATAGTAAGCAATGTTTTAGATAAAGCGGCAGCTATCGAAAGTAATGATTCTCAAACCGAGAATTATTCGATGGAATTTCACGAATATAAAACAAACTAAATACTGTGTTTTTTATGTTTCTTTTTATGTTAGAGGGCAAAATTGAAAAACAGTGCGGGCTTCCGCATTTTAGGCCTTTCTTTTTGGAACTTGGTTCAACAACTGAAACTAAAGCAACTTAAAAACAGAGTACTAAAGCGAGTGACCGGCAATGCTATTTAGAAAGACACCAGGAAAATCTATTCTCTCGTGGGTATTCTGCATTATTGGAATAACCGGTCTTCTTTCTAATCTTTTCCCCGACAGATCAATGAAAATAAAGCCGGTTGTAACCGGTCCGCCTGATTCCGAAAGACTGGCGTTTGTTGATAAAACCTGTAGTGAGCTGCCCAAACCCGAACAATTCAACTTTGTCGAAAAATCGTCCTTAATCAGCTCATTCGAAATTGGTGTTAATTACAAATATAAAACCCGCCGAAGCTTTGAAGAGATCGCGCCGATCTTTGCCATCTGGCTCAGCTCAAACGGCTGGCGCCGCGTTTCCCGCGATCAGTTAACTTTCACCAAAGGCAAATACAAAATAACTATAGAAAATGTAGATTTTCCGAACTATAATTACACAATTAACTGTGCCGAAATAGTGTGATATGAATTAAAAAGCTATGCCGCTGGATAATTTTTACGAAGAAAAGGATAAAGCCGCTTACCGGTGGCGTAATACGGTCGGCCTGGCCTTTTTAGCCCTTGCCGTCTATCTTATTTTTGGTTACTGGTTTTTTGCAAATAATCAGGAAGAACAGGCTGTCCGTCAAAAAGAAGCTGATCGGATCGCCCATATCGACGCTCTTTGCACCAACCTGCCGCTGCCCGAAAACTTCCGGTTCGTGATGCGCAATAATCCAATAAGCTATAACGACGGAACAGCGATTGTTTATCGATACAAGTCGGATCGCGAATTGGAAGAAATAATGCCCGCTTTTCTTGTCTGGTTTAGGGCCAACGGTTGGAAACCGGCCGGAGACGATTCATCTAGTTTTACTAAAGGCGAGCAAACAGTTTCAATCAGGAAACCTGACTATGATTTTGCCAATTATGAAATCTATTGTCATGAAAACGAAATTTCTTTCGGGATTCATTGATTAAAATGAAGGTGAAGCGAAATGCCGTTCGATAATTTCTACCAGGAATCCGACAAAGCCGCCCGCCGCTGGTGGAAATGTTTTGGTCTCGCATTTTTGCTTTTCATTGGCTATTGGGCTTTGGGCTTTCTGGTGCTTCCCCGCTCGGAAGAAGCCAAAACAATCTCAGTGCCTTTGGACAAATTCAACCATCTTTGGCAGGCTACCGAGATCTGCACTAATCTTCCAAAACCCGAGGGGTTTTATTTTCGCGGAGATACTTTTTCTGAAATAGACGAGACACCTACATTTGTTACTTTTAATTACGAGTCAAATCGGAGTTTTGAGGAGGTAGTTCCGTCATATATTGTTTGGTTTGATTCAAATGGCTGGAAACAGGTGCCAAACTATAAAATTTATGGACTCATAAAACCGGACGGACAATTAGCTTTCAGCAAAAACAATCAAAACGTGGTTATTTCATATTACAATCTCTATTTGGATAAGCGTATTGTTAATAGAGAATTGTTTCCGCATTATTATGCGATTTATTGTTACAAAAGCGAGGTGTCTTTCGGAATTTTTGATTAAAATCAGGATATAGCTGAATGTTATAAGAAAAGCAATGCCGTTTCAAAATTCCCAACCCCCAAAATCTTTTTCTGACAAAATCCGCAGCCGGTGGTGGATATTTCTCTTTCCGTTAATTTCGCTTTTAAATCTTTTTAATACAATAAAGCTGCCATTGCCGGCATCTGAACCGAATCAATCTTCTGCATTAGTCGTGGAGACGCATTCAGCCCGCCAGCAACGCATTGACGAGCTGTGCAGTCAGCTGCCCAAACCGGAAAAATTTGATTTCGTCAGTAAAAGTTTTCCGGCTGAAGATTTTCGCTCGGCTTCGGTTACTTATTTCTCTAAGTCGTCGCGCCCGCAGGAAGAAATTTTCCCCATATTTATTATGTGGTTTGGTGAAAATGGCTGGACGAATAATAAAGACAAAAATAAGCCTTTAGAGTTTACTAAAAATAATCAGACGATTTTAATTTCTCCTCTTTCTCAATCCGGTTACGGTGACTATTTTATTGTCTGTACCGAATGGAAAACCGACTAAACCGGTAAAAATAAATCATGTTATTATGATTTCATAGAGGAGCAGAATTATGTTTTTCAAATCATCCTGTTTTGCTATTCTGTCCACTACTATTTTTATCCTTAGCGGCTGCTCAACGGAAAATAAACAGATTTCACAGACCTACCGCAAGATTTCCCAAACCGAAACCCTGGCCGTTCCGCAGGCTGAAGTAGTTGAAACGGCGAAATTCAAAGAACTAAGGAGACAATTTGAAGGTACCGAAAACGAAGTCAAACAAATTGATAATTTGAGGAACAGCTTGCGTACAATGTATACGGATGAATACCCAAAGGTAAAAAAAGTTTCACGGGACCTCGCCAAAACCAAACAGAAATTAAAAATTATCGAAGAATTATTAAACTCGGAACGTGAAAAACTTGAATACCGGTTAAAAAATTCTCCTGTTTAACAATAATCCTCATTTCTTAATTCTCAATTCTTAATTTCTCTCCCAAATATGGTAAAAATAGAGAAACTTCTTTTTCTCTATGCTCAATGGTAAAAAAATAATCGTCGTCATGCCCGCCTATAATGCGGCACAGACATTGGCAAAAACCGTCGCCGAAATTCCGCGCGATATTGTAGACGAAATTCTGCTTGTTGACGATGCAAGCTCGGACGAAACCGTGGCGCTCGCGAGTGAGCTGAATTTAATCGTTTTTCAGCACGAGCGAAATTTCGGCTACGGGCGCAATCAAAAAACCTGTTATCGCGAAGCCTTAAAACATGATGCCGATATCGTCGTGATGGTGCATCCCGATTATCAATATTCGCCGAATTTGATTGTGCCGATGGCCGGAATGATCGCTTATGGCGAATATGATGCGGTGATGGGTTCACGAATCCTGGGTAAAGGCGCGATCGAGGGCGGAATGCCCATTTATAAATATATCGCCAACCGGTTTCTGACCCTGGCCCAAAACATTTTGATCAGCCAGAAGCTAAGCGAATATCACACGGGCTTTCGCGCTTTCCGGCGTGAGGTTATCGAAAGCCTGCCGCTCGAAGAAAATTCCGACGATTTCGTTTTCGATAATGAAATGATTACGCAGGCGGTCTATTTCGGCTACCGGATCGGTGAGGTTTCC
>JADMIO011529863.1_pt1 | contig 20624 bp, 15 predicted proteins | sample 8958161 | NCBI WGS metagenome assembly JADMIO01 (sample SAMN16585339, study PRJNA669376) | soil metagenome | isolation source: Crop rotation soil | place: USA: Cullars Rotation, Alabama | collected 2011 | reverse complement strand
GCTTGAGCTTGTGCCAGCGGAGCCGCCACAATCAGGGCCAGGCCGGCCAGCGACGCAAGTGCCAGCGAACCAGTGTGCAAAGCCAGGTGCTTCTTCATGGACAAACTCGCTCTCTAAGACTGTGGAGCCAGGATTGATTGAGTGAGAAAAATCGGGCGTTCAGGGATGGGACAAATGCGACTGCCGCGGCGATCCGACCGTCTGGAAGTCCTCCGCCCGATGCATCCCTTTACGCTGCAAGTCGCGATCGTGTGCGAGCGCCCGCTTCAAGCCGAGGCCGTTTCAGCCGGGAACGCCGCGTTAAATATAGCCTAAACTCGCTAGCTCCCAACACCCAGGGGATGGATATCGGAGCTGGGAAACCAGGGCCTGCCCGCACGCGCGGAGACCCCCGTTTCCTGCCTGCTTTTCGCAGGAGTGGGCACGTGGGATTATGCGATTTGTATTATACATGACGCCTAATCGCCTGGCGCCCGTTTTTCCGTGTTCTTAACCCATCCCCAGAGACCCGGCATGGCGGTCGACGGACAGCTCGAACGCATCCTGCGGCTATACCCCGAGGGGTGCCAGCCCCGCAGCATCCAGCGCTGGGAGCCGGCCACCAGCTTCTCCGGCAGCGGGCTGTGGCGGGTGGAGTCGGGGCTGGGGCCGCTCTGTTTGCGCTGCTGGCCCAGCGAATATCCGCGCGACCGGCTGGAGTTCATTCAGGCCGTGCTGTGGCACGTCGATCAGGAAGGGTTTGGTCTGATCCCTCTGGCCTTGGAAACCCAACACCACCACGGTTTTGTTAATCATGCTGGTCATCTTTGGGAACTGACCCCTTGGCTGGCCGGCGAACCCGACCTGGATCCCAAGATCAGCATCCCGCGATTGCGCGCCGCCATGGCGAGCCTGGCCGAGTTTCACCAGGCAAGTCGCAGCTTTCCGCTCCCCGAGATCGGCCCCATCGCCTCGCCTGGCTTGGGCCAACGGCGCGAGCGCTTGCGCGAACTGTTGAGCGGCGGGCTGGAACAGTTGCGCGCCGTGGCCCCCAACTTTTGCTGGCCCGAGTTGCAGGAGCAAGCCTCGCGACTTTTCGTGCTCGCGGCGCAAGCCGGCCCGCGGTTGTTGCAAGAAATGGAATTGGCCGTGCCGTTGGCCGTGCCATTGCAGCCCTGCATTCGCGACGTGTGGCGGGCTCACGTGCTGTTCGTCGGCAACGAGGTGTCTGGCCTGGTGGACTTTGGCGCGATGCGTCCCGACAACGTGGCGACCGACGTGGCGCGGCTGCTGGGAAGCCTGGCGGGAGACGACCCGCGGGCCTGGCAGTCTGGCCTGGAAGCGTACCAGGCTGTGCGTCCCTTGGCACGCGAAGAGCTACGGCTCACCTATGTGTTTGACCGCAGCACCGTTTTGCTGGGCGGGCTGCAATGGCTCCAGTGGATTTGCCTGGAGCAGCGGACCTTTGATCGGCGGCAGTCCGTGGTCCGCCGTGTCGACGAACTGCTGGCGCGGTTGGAGGTCCTGGCGCAAGAAGTTAGCTAAGCTGGATTTAAAGTTGAGCGCGCGGTTTCGCCAGACAAAGACCCAAATCAAAGAGAGCAAACCGTTTGCCATCCGGCCGCGTATAACGCCCGGAGCGTGTGACCGCGATTGACCGTGGCGGCGCGGGGCGATTAGAATGCTGCATTCACCTTAATGCATTGCCAGTTAAGGATTAAGCGTCATGGTTTCGATCCGGCGGTGGGCAGTTTTTGGGCTCGTTCTCACGGTCCTCATCGGCAGCGTGCCGGTGGCCTCGGCCCAACTCAACGACATTCTCAATAGCGGCTCGCTGGGCGGAGCCGATGGGCTGTCCGGCGCTGACTCGCCGGAGACCGTCGTCAGCCTGGAGGCTCACTTCACCGCCCCGACCGCAGGCCGTCCGGCGCTGCTCTCGGTGACGGCCACCATCGCGCCCCCCTACTACACGTATTCCACGACTCAGAAGCCACAGGGCGCCACGCCAACCCAGCTGACGCTGAAAGCCTCCAATCAGTTTCGCCTGACGGGCGATTTCCGTTCGACCCAGCCCCCCAAGGTCGTCAACGACCAGGAACTGGGAATCGTGTTGGAAGAGTTTGCCGGGGAAGTCACCTGGCAGGCGCCCCTTGAGTTGGCTCCCGGCACGGATTTGAAGAACCTCGTCGTTGCCGGTGAGGCGCTGATCCAGGTCTGCAAAGAAGGAACCTGCCTGCAGCCCACCGACTTTCCGTTCGAGGCGCGACTCAAAGACGAGCCCGCGCCGGCGGCAACCGCGAATGTCTTTTCCAATCCAAACGTACACGCCAAGTTGCGCGGCGAGATCACACCGGGCACGGTCACGCCGGGCTCGACCGTGAATTTGCAAATCACGGCCGAAACGACGGACCATTACCACATTTATGCCTTGGCCGCGCGCGATCCGAAGGGGCTGGGAAACAAGCCGACGCTGATTGCCCTGGAGAATAGCTCGGGCTTTCGCTGGAGCATGCCGCAGGCCAGCAGCAAGCCGACGGAAGCTCCTTCGCCGGCGCCGGGGCTGCCGGCCCAGAGTTATCACGAAGGGACCGTGACCTGGACCGTGCCGATCCAGATTCCGGCCGACACGAGGCCCGGCAGCTATCCGATCGAAGGCATCGTGGGTTACCAGACCTGCACCGACACGGCCTGCGACCCTCCAACGGGCGCACGGTTTTCGGCGACGATCAACGTGGGACCCAAGGCCATGGCAACCGCGTTGCCATTGGCTTTTTCCAATGGCAAGTACAACGACGCGGCCAAGATCGCCGCTGCTCAACCGGAACCGATCGGCGTTGTAGGCGGCGCCATCCAGGCCGCGCCGGTCATGCCGTTGCCGTTGGTGCTGGTGTTTGCACTGCTCGGCGGGTTCATCTTGAACTTCATGCCCTGCGTGCTGCCGGTGATCGGGCTGAAGATTCTCTCGTTTGCCGAACAAGCCGGACGCAGCCGCGCCCAGATTTTGGCACTGAACCTGTGGTACTCGCTGGGCACCTTGTCGGTATTCATCGGGCTGGCCACGCTGGCCACGGCCGTCCACTGGGGCCTGAGCGATTCGAACCTGGGCTGGGGCGAACAGTTTCAGCACACCTGGTTCAACGTGGCCATGGCATGCCTGGTGTTCTCCATGGCGTTGAGCTTTTTAGGCGTGTGGGAGATTCCCATCCCCGGTTTCGTGGGCGCCGGCAAGGCCAACGATCTGGCGGCGAAGGAAGGTGCTCCGGGCGCGTTCGCCAAGGGTGTGTTGGCCACCGTGCTGGCCACGCCGTGCAGCGGTCCGATGCTGGGACCCGTATTTGGTTATTTATTGAATCAACCGCCGCTGGTCACCTACCTGGTGTTCATCTGCGTGGGTCTGGGCATGTCGCTGCCGTACTTGTTGATTGGAGCTTTTCCAACGTTGATTCGCTTCCTGCCCAGGCCTGGCGCTTGGATGGACACCTTCAAGCAGTTAATGGGCTTCGTGCTGCTGGGCACGGTGGTCTATCTGTTCACGGTGATCAACAAAGACTATGTAGTGCCGACGTTTGCTCTGCTGGTCGGCATTTGGGCGGGCTGCTGGTGGATTGGCCGCACTTCGTTGACCGAAGCACTGGGCCGAAAACTGTTGGCTTGGGGCGAAGGCGCCGCGGTGGCGGCACTCGTCGGCTGGTTTGCGTTCACCTGGCTCGCACCGCACGACTCGATCATTCCCTGGAAACCGTTTTCGCAGTCGGAACTCGCGCGGCTCAACAAGGAAGGCTCGACCGTACTGGTCGACTTTACCGCCGACTGGTGCCCCACCTGCAAGCTGAATCTGTTTCGTGCGATCGAGCAGAAAGATGTGCGCGACGCGCTGGCGGAACGCAACATCGTGCCGTTATTGGCTGATTTCACCGAGCGTTCGCCGGAAATCAAGAGCGTGATCAACTCATTGCAGAGCAACTCGATTCCGCTGTTGGCGATCTACCCGGCCGACGCGCCGGACAAGCCCATCATCCTTCGCGACCTGATCAGCAAGCAGCAATTGCTCGAAGCAATCCGCCAGGTAGGCCCCTCGAAGGGCACGGCAGAGTTGACGGCCGCGCGGGAATGAGCGAAGCGTCAGGCCCAGGGCCTGACCTGCAAGCAGGCACTCAGCTCCACACCACGCCGCGCTCGCCGGCTTCGGCGCGACCGATGAGCCAGCTTTCCAGGCCCGCGTCGGCTAACTGGTGTTTGATGCTCTCGGCATAGTGCGGGCTCACGACCAGCACCAGCCCCAAACCCATGTTGAACACCCGGTCCATTTCGTCCGCATCCAACTCGCCGAGTTCCTGCAGCCAGTTGAAGACCGGCGGAACCGGCCAACTGCCCCGATCGATCGTGATGCGAATCCCCTCGGGCACGATCCGCTCCAGGTTCTCGTGCAGTCCGCCGCCGGTGATGTGGGCGATGCCGTGTACGACGCGCTTGACCTTGTAATAGCCGAGCACGCGGCGAACCGGGCGGACGTAGATCCGCGTCGGTGCGAGCAGCGCTTCGCCCACCGTCTGGCCCAAGGCGTCGACATAGTCGCCGGCCGAAAGTCCCGCGATCTCGAACACGACCTTGCGGACCAGGCTGTAGCCGTTGGAATGAAAGCCCGTCGAAGCCAGCCCCAACACGACGTCGCCCGGCGAGATCGACTTGCCGTCGACGAGTCGCTTGCGCTCGCCGACCGCCACGCAAAAGCCGGCCAGGTCGTAGTCGCCGCGGGCGTACAGGTCGGGCATGATCGCCGTTTCGCCCCCCATCAGGGCACAGTCGGCCTCGACGCAGCCATTGGACACACCTTCGACGATCTGCTCGAGCAGGGCGGGATCGTCGTGCGACATGGCCACATAGTCGAGAAAGAAAAGCGGCTCCGCCCCCGTACACAGGGCGTCGTTCACGCTCATGGCCACCAGGTCGATGCCCACGGTGTTGTGTACGCCCACCAGCGAGGCGACTTTGAGCTTGGTGCCGACGCCGTCGGTGCAGGAGACCAGCACGGGGTCTTCGTACTTGCGAGCGAACAGGGCGCTGGTGAAGTCCAGCTGAAACAGCCCGGCAAAGCCGCCGTCGTTGGGGATTACCCGCGGGCTGTAGGTGCGGTGCAGCAGCTTGGGCAGCCGGGCCATCGACTGCTCATAGACTTCCAGATCGACGCCGGCATCCTTGTAAGTCGCTTTGGCCATTCAGTTTACCCGCCGCCGCCCGGGAGCAAAAAGGCCCATTTTACGGGGCATGTGCGCAGGTTGTCAAACCGGTGGGGCGACATGCGTAACTTCCCTCGCCCCTTGCGGGAGAGGGAAAGCGAGCGAAGCGAGCAGGGTGAGGGGTAGGCCCTGCGTGTCGAGGTCACATCGAGTGAGCGTTCACCGGAGAAGCGTTCAAGTGCGAAGCTTGGAGCACTTCTCACCCCTCACCCCCGGCCCCTCTCCCGCAAGGGGCGAGGGGAGTAAATGTCACTCCGCTTTCGGATCGAGCTCGATCTCAAAATCTTTGAAGCGCACTTCGGTCGCGCCGCCGGAGTGAAGCTGTAGCGCGATGATCCCGCGCTTCGCGCCGGCCGGATCGTTCAGGTCAACGCACAACTTTCCGTTGATCCGGGTTTGCACCTTGTCGCCAATGGCCAAAATCTCATAAGTATTCCAGCCCGGCTTCACGTGGCTTTCGCCACTCTTGGGCCATAGCAGCTCGCGGCCGTGCTCCTCGTAGAGCTTGCCCCACCAGCCTTTTCCAATGTCGGCCTGATAGCCGCGCACGAGGCCATCGGGCAGAACTTCACTGCGGAACTGAATGCCCGAGTTCCCCTGGTTGTCGACCAGATTTACCTGGCACTTCAGACGGAAGTCGCCCGATACCAGGTCACTCTTCAGGAACTCGTTTTCCTTCAAGCCGCGGGTCTTGCCCACCAGCTCTCCGTTCTCCACGCTCCACAGCTCCGCGTTTCCCTGCCAGCCGGTCAGGTCGCGGCCATTGAAGAAGTTCTTCACGTTGTCGGCCGTGGCGAGCATGGGCACTTGCGCGGAGTTCGCCAGGTAGGCGATCAATGAGCGAACCTCGAGCGCCGACAACGGCTTGAGCAAGTCGTCGGGCATCATCGACAACTGGCCCAGTTGCATCTGCTCGACCTCTTCTCGCGGCAGCACCACCAGTTCGTTAGCGGTCTGCACGGTCAGCGCGTCCTTGTCCTGCTGTTTGACGATGCCGGTGATCACGCGGCCGTCGGCCGTTTGAATGACGCTGGGCTGATACTCCTTGGCCATCACGGCGCTAGGATCCAACACATTCGACAGCAGGTACTCCAGGTTCGCGCGGTTGGAGCCGGTGAGTTCCGGACCAATCTTTCCACCCGCCCCGAACAACGTGTGACACTGGCCGCAGGTCTTGCTGAACACGGCCCGCCCCAGCGACAAATCGACCGGCGGGTTTTTGAGCCCGGCCAACTTCGTGTAATCGGCAATCAGCTTGGCTTTTTCCTCGCTCGACTCGCGGGCTTGCCCCCACACTTCACCGATGCGGCCGTTGATGGCGTCGTTTTTATGGTTGCGCAACTGTCGAATCAAATCGGCCGAAAGATCGGTAGCCGGCACGCGTTTGTCCGCCACGGCGTCGAGCAAGGCCACTGCATACGGCACGCGCGCGGCCAGCGTGTTCAGCGCGTCTCGCTTCTCTTCCAGGTTGAAGGCCATGTAAGCCTTGAGGATCGCTGCGGGTGTGCCGGCATCGTCGTAGCTGGCCAGACCTCGCAGGGCAGCCGAACGCAACGCTTGTTCGCCGATCAACGATTGCAACGTGCCGACAAGTTCCGGATCGCGGACGCCCAATAGCGCGGAGAGCGCTTGCTTGCGTTCATCGAGCGGCTTGGCGGCCGTGGCCAGTACGCCGCGTAGTTTCTTGAGCGCGGCCGGATCTCCAAAGGTCAACGCCAGCGCCGTCGCCTGCGCGTTGACTTCTGGGTGAGCGCTGTTGACCAGACCATCGGAGAACGAGCTCCACGAAGCCGGCATCGGCACTTGCCGGCGACCGCGCAATCCTTCGCCAATGGCCAAGAGAATGGCCAACTGCTGTTCGGGCTGCTTGGCCTTACGCAACTCGGCGACTACCGCTTCCAACGCTTCGGGCGTGCCCAACTTTGAAACTCGCCGCGCCATGAAGGAAAGTACCAGCGGGATCTTGCCCTTGCCGGCAATCGCCAAAGCCCGCGCGGCATCCAAATCCGCCAACGGTTCCGCCGCATACCAATACATGAGCGGCAGATTATGGTCGTTCACGTCTTCGCCGTGCGTCAGCAGGGTTTCCAAAAAAGCCCAGCGTGAGGCCGGCATAATTCGTTGCAACGCGGCGGCGACGTATAGCCGCACCACGGGCGAAGCATCGTAAGCCAGCTCGTTCAATTTTCCGAAGGCGCTGTCCGAAGGAAGCTTGTTGGGGTCGTCGGTCATCAACTGCAAGGCCCAAGCGCGGACATGGGGCATATCGTTGCCGAGCGCCGCGATCAGCGTCTTTTCGTCGAGCCCGCCGCTAACGTGCAGCGCCCACAACCCGCGCAGCCGGCGCGTTTCATCGGCGTGCTTGAGGGCGATCTCCTTAAGCCTGGCGTAACCTTGCTCGCTGGCTCCCCGCTCTTGCAACACCCGCCGAGCGTGGCGCACCAGCCAATCGTTGGGGCTCAGTTGCAATTCAATCAACTGATCCTCCGACAGCTTTTGCAGATCGACGGGCGCGTGCTTCGCGTTCTTGTAGCTGACCTTGAAGATCCGCCCGTTGGTGCGGTCGTGACCGTCAGGTTCGCGATGATGACAGGCATTCGCGTCGTACCAATCGATCATCCACATCTGACCGTCCGGGCCGGACTGAAGATTGATGATCTGCGACCAACGGTCGCGGGCGAACAAAAAGTCGGGCGCGCGATTGCCTTCGTAACCGGAGCCCTTGGCCGTGAGCCGATCCTCGTTGAGCCGTTGCCCGTGAATGTTGTTCATGAACAACTGATTGCGATACTCGGCGGGCCAGCTTCCGCCCAGATAGATCATGGCTCCCGCGTGCGCGTGACCGCCGCCGGCGGCATCGGACCGATTGTTGCCCGAGTGAGGCGTGTCGCCGATCCAATGCCTGTGAATGGCGATCGTCTTGATGTCGTCGTAGGTGTGCTGATTGAAGTGCGCGCCGGCCTGCCGCTGATAGCGGCCGCCTTGAATGATGTGATACAGGTGCGGAATCACGCAGGCCGTGGCAAATGCTTGCCCTTGATCGTTAAAGTCGACGCCCCACGGATTGCTCGTGCCGTGGGCGAAGACTTCAAACTCATGCCGCTGCGGATGATAGCGCCAAATGCCCGCATTCAGGGGCTGCCGTTTTTCCTTGGGCGTGCCCGGCTTGCCGACGTTTGAGTGAGTGAACACGCCGTGGCAACCGTAGAGCCAGCCGTCGGGCCCCCAAGTGAACGTATTCAACGTCTCGTGCGTGTCCTGATAGGCCCAACCGTCGAGCAATACCTGCGGTTCGCCATCCGGCACGTCGTCGCCGTTCTTATCAGGCACAAACAGCAAGTCGGGCGCCGCGCCAATCCACACGCCGCCAAAGCCCACCTCCAGGCCGCTAACCAAATTCAGCTTCTCCATGAAGACTTTGCGCTTCTCCAGCTTTCCGTCGCCATCGGCATCCTCGAAGATCAGAATTCGATCCTTGCCCTCGCCGTCCTTCGCGCGAATCGGATAGGTGTAGGCCTCGGCCACCCACAGCCGCCCCCGATCGTCAAAGGCCATTGCAATCGGCTGCATTACGTCCGGCTCGCCCGCGGCCAGGGTGACGCTGAAGCCTTCCGGCACGGTCATCGCCTTGGCGGCGGCCAGCGGATCGAGCCCGGCGAAGGGATACTCGTCGGCCGGCGCCTGACCCGGCGCGTTGGGAAACTGCGGGCGCTTGGCGTGAACTTTGAAGTCGTCGAAGTTCAGATGTCCCCAACCCTGGCTGCTATCGTCGACCAGTCGAATGAAGATCTCCTGACCGATGTACGGCAGCACTTCCACCACCACCGGTTCGAGCGATTCGCTGTTGTTGCCCGAGCGGGTGAAGATCACCTTGTTTGTATCGCGACGCACCAGTTCGACGCGCGTTCCTTTGCCCGATCCACCCGCAATACGAAAGCTGACAAACGGCGTGGTCACGGTGAATGGCGCGCTGGTCAACGTCCCCTTGGGTTCGTCGCTGTGGGAGATCTCGTAGCCGCCGATCCAGAACTTGCCGGCGTGCTGGCTCTTCATGCCGCGGCCGGTCACGGTGTCGCCTTGCACCGGTTGCTTGGCAAAGGCCTCGCCCGTGGCGGTCCAGTTTTCCAGCGTGCCGGTTTCGAAATCCAGATTCAGCGGCTTGCCGTCGACGCCCTGGGGCAATTCGCCGACCGGCTCCTCGGCAGCGTGAACCCCGGACAGGCTGAACAACAACAGGCCGGCCGAGGCCAGCAACGCACAACTTGCCACGCGAAACCACCGGTGCATGAATCGATTCCTAAGAATTGTCGTGCCGAAGATTGCCGTCGTCCGCTCTGTTGGGCGGCAGGGTAAACCACTACCTTAACAGACGGACCAGCCGGTTTGGAGCACCTTTTCGAACAGCCGTGACACGAGGATCTCGCGATGGGCAGGCACCGATCGAGCGCGTTCCATGGGATTCATTTCCGCAACGCGCCTTCACGACCGAGCGGGCCGGTTTTCTCGCTGGTTTTGCTGCTTTCGTGCGCGGTCGCATGCAGCGGCTGTGACCGCAGCGAATCCACCCGGCCGACGGCCGACAATCATCAGCATGGCGACCAACTTGCTCTCTCAATGGGCCGAGACTTGCCGCCGGACCATGGGCTGAGCCATACCTTTTCGATCGTCGCGGCCGATCCGGAGTCGGGCATTTGCGGTGCGGCCGTGGCCAGCCTGTATCCAAAAGTCGGCGAAGTCGTCCCCTATGTAAAAGCCGGAGTCGGCGCCTTCTGCACGCAGCATTATCACCATCCGGCGTTTGGTCCAAAGGCGCTCCAGTTGCTGGCCGAAGAGAAAACGCCGGAAGCCGTGCTCGCCGAGATCCTGGCCGGCGACGATCGGCCCGAGCAACGGCAACTGGCGATCATCGACCGGCACGGCCGCGTGGCCAACCATAATCCGACCCAGGCCGGCACAGGCAGCCGCTGGTGGGGCGCCATGAGTGGGCGCTACTACTCCTGCCAGGGCAACACGCTCACCGGCAGCCAAGTGGTGATCAGCATGGCCAAAGCGTATGAAACGACCAAAGGCTCCGTCGCCGACCGATTGCTGGCGGCGCTCGTGGCCGGAGATCGCGCCGGCGGCGATCATCGCGGACGGTTGGCCGCGGGCATGGTGGTGGCCAAACCAGGTGTCGAAGGCGATTGGCTCAACCTGCAAGTCGACGGCAGCGACGACGCCGTAAACGAGTTGGCCAAGAAGTACGTGGCGCTCGATCATGCGGCTTTGGGCGATTGGGCCAAGGCGCACAACCCTTGGCCGCTGCTGCCAGCAGAGCCGTCAAACCCGCCCCAAACGAAGCCGACGCCAGCGGAGTGATTTGCGGTGAACCCAGCCGAGTAGAATGGTGTCTGAACAACTTACTCAACCGCCGGATGGAAACGCCTTTGGCCATGTTGCGCACCCGCGAAATCGAGCAAGCAGGCCACAGCGAATCGAAAAAAGGAGTGGTCTACGGCGCGCTCTCCTACGGCCTGTGGGGACTGATTCCGCTTTACTTCAAGCTGCTCGCCGGCGTCACGCCGGTTGAAGTTCTGGCCCAGCGCGTGGTCTGGTCGTTCGTGCTGCTGGCCGGCGTGGTGACCGTGATGCGGCGCTGGCCCGACGTGCGGCCGGCGCTCCGCTCGCGCCCGGTGATGGTCACTTTGATCGTCAGCACGCTACTACTCGCATTCAATTGGTTTGTCTACATCTTTGCGGTTTCCACGAACCAGGTCGTGGAAGCAAGCCTGGGATACTTTTTGAATCCGCTGGTGAACGTGATCATCGGCGTCGTGGTGCTGAAAGAACATTTGCGCCGCGGGCAGTTGGTGAGCGTGCTGCTGGCCGGCGTGGGGGTGGCCATTCTCGGGGCGCCGCCGATTGCAATCGCGCTGGCCGTGTCGTTTGCGTTCTATGGGTTGCTGCGCAAGCAGGTGGCCGTGGATGGCCTGCTGGGCCTGTTCATTGAAACGCTGCTGTTGGCGCCGGTGGCACTGGCCTTCGTGCTGTATCTGCAAGTGCAAGGAACCTCGGCCTTCACGCTGGCAGATCCCGGCAAGTGTGTGGCGCTGGCCGCCAGCGGCATCGTCACGGCCGCGCCACTGTTGTTGTTTGCCGCGGCCGCGCGCCGGTTGCGGTTCGCGACGCTGGGTTTCTTGCAGTACCTGGCGCCGACGATCCAGTTTCTGTTGGCCGTGTTTCTGTTTGGCGAACCGTTGTCGACCGTCAAACTGGTCGCGCTCTCGTGCATCTGGACGGCGATCGCCATCTACCTGTTCGACACGCTGCACACCCTGGCTCGCGAGCGCAGCCTGACGCAAGAAGAACTTTTGGACCCGGCTCCGGCGGATGTGTAGGCCCGCTAAGCATCCGCGTAGGCGGCAAACTCCTTGGCTGCGATGGAAATGACTCGCAGCAATTCGCGACCCTGACCTGAACTCGTCAGGCTCGTCCAGACTTCAAACTCGTGGTCGAGCGGCACGGCGATCGGAGCTCGATGGGGCCAAGGGTATTCCGGATTCGGTCCATCGTTTGCGAGGGCCGGTGCGATCGCTTCCAACTGATAGGCAATGGGAAGTACGCGTCGGATCCAGCTCTGCCAAGCCGAAAAGCGGCGAAAGTGAAACAGCCGGGCCACGCGATCCTGGTGCGGTTCGCGGACGGATCCCAAGAAACGCATGAACTGGACAAACCCGGCGTGTGAGCGCGGGGGTGGAGTTCCGGATCTCCAGAAGAAGGCCTTGGCCAGCTTCTCAGTCGCCATTTGCAGATAGTGCAGCGAATGACACGGCGGCACCCCGTTCGTTCGCAACTGCACAAAAACGCCGAAATCAGACACCGATTGTCGCCACCACAGCGCCTGATAGGAATTCATTGGCGGCGAAAGGACTGTCTTTGGTCGAGCGACCAATGCGCCGGCAACGACAGTCCGCCTTTTTCAATTCGCTCCCACTGGCTCGGCGTGACATCCAAGACGAATAGGCGGTGCGCGGATTCCAAACCCGCGTCCACGCCAAAATCGATTGGCTCCAACGCATCGTCGTCGCGATCAGCCATGAGCTGGTTCACCTCGACGAATCGAATCTCCCGTTCCTCCGCGTTCTGCGGCAGGTAATAGATGGTCGCGATGCCTGGATCCGTATTCAGGTGTTCGCGAGCGTACCACCTGGCCATTGAGTCTCGATCAAACTGAGCAACAGACATGCGATCACCTGCTGGATGGCTGACTCGAAATCCGACCAATCCCCTCGACATCCATTGTGAAACGCTCGCAGAAACGGATCAAGTCCGAGTTCGCCACGCTCAAACTACTCCGGCAGATTCTCCGGTCAGTCGGGGCCGGGATTGACCACGTCACGGCCGTTGCGGCTGAACAACGCCCGCAAGGTCTTTTCGTTCACTCGGCCGGGAACCCTTTGCACCGAACCGTCGGCATCGGTTTCGCGCAGCTCGATCGTGGTTCGACATTGCAACTGCTGGCTGACCTTGATGAGCAACCGGTTGATCGGCACGTCGCATACGTGCCGCGTGCGTCGTCGAAATCGGCCAGCCCGGTGAGCGAGCACGCTTGCACATCCAAGTGCTGCTCACTCTTCCAGCTCCAAGGGCAAGTCCGTGTCCGGATCGAAATCGATCGGCTCGCCCCCAGCACGGCTGATTAACGCACGAATGGTCGTTTCGTTGATCGTCTTTGGCAGAAATCGAACGACGCCATCGGCAAAACCCGCTTGCAAGACCCCCTCGAAATTTCTGCCCATTTCGGGCAACGGCTGATCCGCTTCGCAGGCAACGTCCTCAGGTTTGGTCCAAGGCGTGTCTCGCACGGCATCGACGAGCCAGACCGTCCTCCGGGCGCCATCGGGCTTGGGACCAACCTGGGGTTGAACATCCGCCTCTAAAAAACTGCCGGAGCCGGTCACGGCAAAGAAGCCGCAACTCTGCTGTCGATGCTTGAGCGGAGTGAAGTATTTGGCCCCGGCCGCGATCAGTTGCTTGTTGTGCGGGCTGTCCCAAGGCTCTCCCTGACGGTACTGACGGTGAATCTCTCGGGCTTCCGCATCCAAAAACGGCAAGATCGCCACACGCCAACTATGCGGCGTTTTGCCGTCGGCCCCCATTTCAATTGGGTTGGGATAGCGTCGATACTTATCTCGATAGGTCATGAGGGCGTTGGAAAGCTGCTTCATTTGCTGAGTTGCATAGTAGCGACGTGCCGCCTCGTTGGTTTCCAATAATGCCCGAGCAATGTTCTGTTGCGATTCCGGCTGAATCCGCACGCGGGTTTTCACAATCGACTGAAACAACTCAAACTCCGCGTGTTCTGTCACCTTGGCGACCAGTGGCAACAGCAGCGAAAGCACGTCGCGCGGTGGAATTCGCGTGGCCGATACACGATTGCGTGCCGCCAGCACGCCCGTCTGAAGCCGGTTCGCGGCCGCGGTGGCGATCAACGGATCCGAACATTCCAGAGTTCCTTCCAACTCGAAACCCCGCGCTGCAGGTTTTGCCGTCAGCAGCCACACGTCGTCCTGGTTGCCGTCGATCGGAACCGGGCGTGCCGACGGATTCTCGACCAGGGCCAGCCATTGCTCGAACAACGGGCGTTGAACCATCACGACGGCCGGCGAACTCTTGGCAGCGTCCAAGCGCGCGTGCCAGGCCGGTCCAACTCCCTCGCCACGCATGGTGAACGTGCGGGCCACGGCCATCGTGTTGGCAATCACGATGGTGCGATCATCAGGCAGCCAATAGGACATGCCGACCTGCGGGGTCTTGTAGCGTTCCTGAAAAACCGCCTGGCCATCGACGACCAAGGCCTCGGTCTTGCCCAGAAAGCGGACGGCACATTGCGTCCAATCGTAGGGCTCTTTGCTCCGCAGCATGAACACGGAATAGGCCGTCTCGCGATCATAGACCTTGCCGGCCAGCGAGAATTTGATTTCGGCCAATTGTTCGAGCGGCAGCGTCAAGGGAGCCAACACCCCGGTGTTCTCGACCGCGGTTCGCAACACTTGCAACTCCTTGACCGCGCACAGTTCTGCCGGGCGGAGGATGGCCACGAACTGCGCATCGTCAGGCACGAAGTCCAGATTGATGCCGGCGTCCGCAGTTTCGCGCTCCGCGAGCGCACGCTCTTCACCGGCCAACCCTGTTGCCAGCAGGACAGCGATCAACATTCCCGGCAAGGCGTGCTGGCGAATGACTTATTCCTCCAGATTCACTGGCCCATTGTCATCCGTGTTAATCACCTCACGCCCGGCGCGGCTGAACAAGGCCCGCAAGGTCTTTTCGTTCACCGTGCCGGGGACGTGCTGCACGGAGCCGTCGGCATAGCTGGCAGTGAAGCCGTCGGGCAACACGCCGCCCAACTTGGGCAACGGCTTTTCGGCGTCGATCTTCAAGTCTTCCGGCTTGCTCCAGGGGATCTTGCTCTTGGCTTCCACGAGCCAGATCGTGCGCGAAGTACCATCGGTAATCTTGCGGAAGCTCATGGGCTGGGCCGTTTCGTCAAAGATCGTGCCCGGCCCGGTGATCGCCAGGTATCCGCAGTATTGGTTCCCCTTGTCGCTGGGCAAGCTGAAGAACTTGGCGCCCCGCTCGATCAGCTTCTTGTTGTGCTCGCTATCCCAGGGCTCATGGCGGTTGAAGTCGTTGTAAAGAGCCTCCGCTTCTTCTCCCAGAAAAGGTAATAAATAGAACCGCCAACTGTGCAGCGGTTTGCCGTCCGGTCCCTTCGTAAACGGCGGGGGAAACCGCTTCCACACATCGTGGTAGTTTTGCAGCGCAATCGCGAGTTGTTTCATCTTGTTGGTCGATTGTTTTTGTTGGGCCGCGGCCCGAGCCGCGTTGGCCGCATCTAAACCCTGTTGTTCGGCGACAAAGCTTACCGGCGTTTGCGATTGCAGCTTGGCGCCAACAACTTGCAATTTGGTGTCTGCCAGCGTTTGCAGAATCATTCGCCCGATCTGCGCATCCGCATCTGGACCCCCTCTGGCCGGCCGGGCCTGGCTACGCTCCAAGAACGCGTTCATCGCATTTTGCAGCCGGCTCAATTCGGCTTGCGCTTCGTCGGCCGACGCAAAGTCCAGCTTGCCGGAGATCACCACGTCGGAACCAGTCTGCCGGGCCGAAAGCAGCAGCACGTCGTCGCCGAACACCGGCACCGGCATCGGCGGACCATTCCCCTGCCCGGCGGCCTCGGCGACGAACACCTCGTAAAAAGGCCGCTGCAACATGACCACCGCGGAAGCCTGGGCCACGGACTCCCACTTGGCTTTCCAGGCGGGCCCGCCTTCGCCACCGCGCAGCGTAAAGGTTTTGGCAATTGTGTTCGTCGGCACCACCACGATCGTGCGGTCGTCGGGGAGCCAATACGAGAAGCGGCCCGCCGAACCGGTGCGCGTGGAGCGAAAGGTTTGCTGGCCGTCAACGATGACCTGTTCCGTTTGCCCGGTGAAGTATTCGCCCAACCTCGTCCAATCGTGTGCCTTGAAACTGCGCAGCGCGAACACCGAGTACGAGTTGTTATCGTCCCTGCCGAGCGTGCCGACCACCGAGACCTTGGCCTCTTCGACCTCCTCCAGCGGCAGCGACAGCGGCTCGAAAAGCCCGATGCTTTCGAACACGGCCTTCACGCTTGCCAGCGGCTTCATCTTGACGAGCTCCGCCGGCCGGCAGGCAAACACCAATTGAGCTTCGTCGGGAATGTAGTCCAGGTTGAAGGCCGGCGGATCGGCAGCCCGGGCCGGCGCGGTTTGCACCACACCTGGCACCACCAAGGTCAGCACTACCAAGGTCAGCAAACCCAGAGCACGCGTCAGCGGTGCCTGTCGAGGAGAACGCAAGGGGCAGGTTCGAGATATCGCTCGACCAACGAACGCCAGCAGCGCAGGTAGCATGTGCCTGTCCTCGCTAAGAATTCGGAAAGACTCGAAACGACCTCCTCGCACTCAGCACGGCCGCCAGGCCCCATACGCAATTGCTATCAACGTCGACCGCCGGTGGCTACAGTATATCGCGAAATCGCGGTTGAAAGTGATGCCGCGGATCAAACCTCGGTTATCCCCCTGAACCGCCAACGTCCCCAACAGCAACCATTGCGTCACGCAGCTATTCGGTCACGCCGTTATTCTGGCACGCCATGTCGACGAAAACCGCTTGTTTCCTGACGGCCGAATGGCGCGAATTGGCCATGTTGAATTTCGCCATCGATCCCCAGGTCTTGGCTCCCTGGGTGCCCGATGGCACAGAGCTCGATCTGTTTCAAGGAACGTGTTACGTGAGTCTGGTGGGTTTCCTGTTTCGCAACACGCGCGTGTGGGGCATGCCGATTCCGTATCACCGGCATTTTGAAGAGGTGAACCTGAGGTTCTATGTGCGCCGGCGAGCACCGGACGGATGGCGGCGCGGCGTGGTGTTCATCAAAGAACTGGTTCCCCGCCGTGCGGTCACCTGGGTTGCCAATCGATTCTATGGCGAGAACTACGCCACGGTGAGACTGGGGCACACGCTCGTCGAACCCGTGCAAGACGCGACCGCGCCAAGCCGCGAGATTCGCTACTGGTGGCACTATGCCGGTCGCGAGCACGCCATCGAGCTGTCGACCGTGGGCACGGCGGCGCCGGCTGTCGAAGGAAGCGAATTCGAATTCATCACCGAGCACTACTGGGGATACTCGGGCGGGCCGGCGCGGCCGACGATCGAATATGAAGTGGCCCATCCGCGCTGGAACCTGTGGCCAGTACGACAGGCCAACTTCGCGGGCGATGGCGCCGCATTGTACGGACCCGAGTTTGCCGCGGCGCTCCAGGCGGCTCCCCGTTCCGCCTTGCTGGCCGAGGGTTCCGCGGTTCAGGTCTACCGTGGCACGCGCATTTGCTGAAGGCAGTTCACGGCCAGGCGCGGGCAGGATTGACGCAATTTGCCAGGACTTTCGCGGACACTCCAAGCTGCTATACTGGCGACTTATGTCCGCGTAGCTCAATTGGATAGAGCGTTGGCCTCCGAAGCCAAAGGTTACTGGTTCGAGTCCAGTCGCGGATACTTTCTACGCGGGCATGTCCCTGCTCGCTTCTTTCGCACCAGCGCCAACTTGCCGAATGCTTTGCCGCGTGACCCAATTGCGCAGCGAAAACCGTCCGGAAGGATGCTAAACGGAATCGGCCCCTGGGCAGTCAAACGCGTCCAGTGGAACGGCCGCAAAAGCGGAGCAGGCCGGGAAGAGCCATTGGCCTACTTACTGTTTCGCTGCCGCCGATGGAGGCGCGGGCCCGAGTTAAACGGACATTTCCGAACCTTGCAGAGTCCGGCGAGGAACCTCCTCCCCCACGCCATCATTCGGCAGCGATGACGGGCTTATTGTAGTCGTCCATAGCTATTCGCAAGTAGTTTACTGGGAAAAGCGGGTTACAATCTTGTAAGAATCGAAATATCCCCAGATTCTCGCAAAAATCGACGAAAAAAATCCCCCGCCTGGACCAAGTCGTTCGCGCGCGCCGGCTGATTGCTTCCTGTTTGCTTCCTGCTTACTTTCCGCCCAAACTCTCGACAGACCTTCAATACGACCGCTTTCCCGCGCCTTGGTCGCGAGACCCTCCAACCGGAGCACCTTCCCTTGATGTTTCCCGATGAAAACTCCTGGGCCGAAGCCCGCCTTTCCCGCCGGGCCGCAATCGGCGCCGCGCTGGTGGCCGGCAGTGCCGCGGGCGCGTTGGCCCACACCCAGGCCGAAGCTCCCGCCAAAGCCCCGCGCTATGCGATGAAGAAGTCGATCAACCTGTGGGCCTTCCCCTATCCCGATGCGATGTCGCTTGAGGCGTGCTTGAGGTTGGCCAAAGACGCGGGTTTCGACGGAATCGAATTGAACTACGACCTGGAAAGCGAGTTGTCGCCAAAAAGTGGAACGCCCGAGTTCGCCGCCATCCGACGCATGGCAGACAAGATCGGCATTGCCATCAGCGGACTGTGCTCATTCTTGTTCTGGCCCTATCCGATGACGAGCAACGACCCGGCCAAGCGGGCTCGCTCGCTGGAGCTGGGCCAAAAGATGATCCAGGCCGCGCACGACCTGGGCACGGACAACTTGCTGGTGGTGCCCGGCGCGGTACACATTCCCTGGCGTACCGATTATGAGCCGGTGCCAAACGACGTGTGCGACGCTCGCGCTCGCGAAGCCGTGGCCAAGCTATTGCCAATGGCCGAAAAGCTGGGCGTGAACTTGAACATCGAGAACATCTTTTTCAACGGGTACCTGCTCAGCCCGATGGAAATGGTGGCCTTCGTCGATAGTTTCCGCAGCCCTCGGCTACATTGCCACTTCGACACCGGCAACATCATGATGTTTCAGTTTCCCGAGCATTGGATCAAGATCCTGGGCAAGCGGATCCAGAACGTCCACTTCAAGGAGTTCACCAAAAAGGGAACGGACTACTCGCTGGAAACGTTTCGCCCGCTGCTCGACGGCACGACCAATTGGCCGGCCGTGCTGGCAGCGCTCGACGCCACCGGCTATCGTGGTTACCTGACATTCGAGTACTTTCATCCCTGGCTGTATCATCCCGAGGCACTCGTCTATCAGACGTCCGACTCGTTGGATCGAATGCTGGGGCGAAAGTAGTCCGGCATCCAACAACCAAAAACGGGGGCGGCCATTATGCAACGCACAGTTTGGCTCGGATTGCTGGCGCTCACTGTCGGGCTCGGATTTGCGGGCGACAGGCTGCGCGCCGCCGACGGCATAACGCGGTACGTGCGCTTTCAGTTGGGTTCGACCGTGGCCTATGGATTGGTCGAAGGCGACCGCGTTCGTCAGATCGACGGGGACTTGTTTGGCGAATGGAAGCCGGGCGACAAAACGCACCCGCTGGGTTCGGTGAAACTGTTGGTGCCGGTCGAGCGCCCCTCGCAAGTGTTGGCGCTGGCGGGCGCCTACAAGAGCCATCTGGGCGGCGGCGACGAGGTGACCACGGTCATCACGACGACCAAGGTCACAACCAGTGCCAAAGGCGAGTCGAAATCCGACAGCAAAACGACCGTCGAGACCGAAAAGCCTGGCCAGGTGCCCACGAAATTCCAGATCCCGCAGTTTTTCTTCAAAAGCCCCTCGTGCCTGGTCGCGGAGGGGGAGAACGTTGTGATTCCCAGCGGCACCAATGAAGTTCACTTTGAGGCGGAACTAGTGATCGTCATCGGCCGCGAGGCCAAGAACGTGAGCGAGGCCGATGCGCCCAAGCACATCCTTGGAGTTACCTGCGGCAACGACATTTCAGCCCGAGATTGGCAGAAGAGCGACGTGCAATGGTGGCGCGCCAAGGGAAGCGACACCTTTGGACCCGTGGGGCCGATGATCGTGGCGGGCCTGAACTATGACGACCTGCGCTTGCGGTTGCGGCTCAACGGCGAAACCAAGCAGGATGAGCGAACCAGCCAACTGATCCACAATGTGGCCAAAACGGTGAGCGTCGCCAGCCAGCACGTGACGTTGAAGCCGGGCGATCTGATCTTCACCGGCACGCCGGGCCGAACCAGCGCCATCAAACCGGGCGACAAGATGGAAGTCGAACTCGAAGGCGTGGGCGTGTTGGCGAATCCGGTAGTGGCCGGGCGATAATCCAGTTCAGGAGTCGGACCGATGGCGGACGAAGCTGCCAAGACCGAACCCCCGGCCGACGCCCGCACTTATTTCGCGGCCGAGCGAACGCTGTTGGCTTGGGTCCGCACGGGATTGGCAATGATGGGCTTTGGCTTCGTGGTCGCTCGCTTTGGACTTTTCCTGCGGGAGTTGAGCGTCGTCGAAAAGTTGCCGCCACAACAACGCCTGAGCGTATCGCTATGGGCCGGCACCGCCATGGTCCTGCTGGGGGTGATCGTGAACCTGCTGGCGGCCGCTCGCCATTGGTCCACGGTTCGCCGGCTCGATCGCGGCCAGCCGATTCGCTTTGGCCCTCTGTCATTGGGAATCGTGGTGGCAATCTTCCTGGGGCTGCTGGGACTGGTAATCGCTGCCTACCTGGTGTTTGGACTGCATACGACGGAGTAGTCTCACAAACGGAAGGACCTTCGCATGCGTCGGGCCAGGATTGATCGCCAGTTATTCTTGGGCGCAAGCCTGCTCGCGTTTCTTCCCTGCGGCGCGCTGGCCCAGCCCCCCGCGGCCATTTACATTATGCGGACCGATGGGTCCGAAGTTCGCAAAGTGGCCGAACAACCGGACTACAAAAGCCTTGGCCACCCGCGCTGGTCCCACGATGGTCGGCGGATTGCCTTTCATGGCTGGGACGGGCCGGTGGGTGCTCGGCGGATCTTCGTCACCCAAGTGGACGCGCAGCGTGCGCTGGTCGAAGGTCCCCTTTCCAGCACAGTGGGATCCGAAGCTTGGAATTCACGTGA
>JADMIO010930500.1_pt1 | contig 20624 bp, 16 predicted proteins | sample 8958161 | NCBI WGS metagenome assembly JADMIO01 (sample SAMN16585339, study PRJNA669376) | soil metagenome | isolation source: Crop rotation soil | place: USA: Cullars Rotation, Alabama | collected 2011 | reverse complement strand
CCGCCCGCCCCGGCAAGGCGGATGTGGCACTGGCCCGCGTGGAGACGCTTCGGCAGACGTGGCCCTGGCTTCGGCCCGCTGCCGCCACGGAAGGGACCACCGACCCTGCCGCGATTTCGGCCCTGGTCGCTTCCCTCCGCCGCTGGCAGGCCCATGCGGAAGCGGTGGCCAAGGAGGTGGATCATGAAGAGCTCTCCGGTGCTGACGGCATTCGGCAGACGCTGCACACGGCACTGACGCTGGTCGAATCATCCATAAAAAATATAGAAATTAGTAAATCATTACGCGAGGCCGCTTCCGATGCTCTTGGCAAATGGGCCGTGATCCAGGCCAATCTTGATTCCGTTTCCCGGCAGCTGCAGGAACTTGCCGACCGGACCGATGCGGACTTTCTCCGCCAGCACGCGAACGACACCGCCATCTCCGGCGCGCTCTCGCGTCTGGCCAATGTGCCGCGTGCGGAGCTGGCCTTTCAGGAACTGACCACAACCAACCGCCGGGGCGAGTTGAACCTCAAGGAGCTTTTGCCCAAGTATCGGGCCAAGTTGATTTCGTTTTCCCAGGAAGCCCAGGCGGTTCCGGTTGCCGATGCCGCCCATTTTCCTGATGCCCTAAAGCAAGCGCTTACGCCGACCGGGCCGGCCACCAACATTTCCGCCGCCTTGCAGTTGGTCAACCAATTGAGTGCCGGGGAGAAGGGGGGCGGGGCGGTGGTGATTTTCAGCGACGGCCGGCAGAACCTGCCACAGGACGCGGCGGAAGTGGCGCGGTTGCTGGCGGCGCGAGACATTCGCGTTTACGGCCTGCTGGTCGGTTCGCAGGAAGTTTCGCCCGACGCTGCCGTAGAACAGCCCGACGCGCCAGAGTGGATCTTCCACGATGACACGGTGAAGGCGACGGCCAAGATTCGGATGGACGGTTTGCAGGGGCAGATTCTCCGGACGGATTTTCTGCGGGATGGAAGAGTGATCGACACGAAGGCCGTCACGGCACGCTCCAACCAGGCACTGGAGCCCGTGGAGTTTTCCGACAAGCCCAGCGAAGTGAAGGTGTTTCAATACGAGATTCGCGTGGCGACTGCCCCGGCAGAAACCAACACGGTGAACAATGACCAGAAGTTCCGCGTCTCGGTGAAGAAGGATCGGCTGGCGGTGCTAGTGGTGGATGATCTGCCACGGTGGGAATATCAGTTTCTGGTGAACTACTGGGACCGCGACCAGAGTTTGAAATTGCAGACGGTTTTGCTTTCGCCTGCGAGCATTGACGGTGTGGCGCGGCCGCAGGCATTGAGTTTGACAAAGGCTTCGCCGAAGAATGAACACCGCGATGCGTCGCTGTTGCCAAGCACGAAGGAGGAGTGGGAAGCATTTGATGTGATTGTGCTGGGGGATATTCCGCCGGAGAAGATTCCCGCCGCACAGTGGCAACTGTTGGAAGCGGCCGTGCGCGATCGGGGGACGACGCTGGTGCTGCTGGCGGGGCAGCGGTATATGCCTGCGGCGTTTGCGGGGACTGGGTTGGCGAATCTGTTGCCGGTGGAGCTGGGGGCGCCGGGCTGGAGTGCGGATCAAATGCAGCGGCATTTGCGCGGCGGGTTCCGCCCGGCGGCAGCGCCGGAGGCGGGCGGGGCGGTGCTGGCGCAGTGGAGTTCTGATTTGCTCTCGAGCACGGAGGCGTGGTCGCGATTGCCCGCGTGGTATTGGCATTCCGACCGAACGCAGGCCAAGCCGGCGGCAACGGTTTATTGGTGGGTGGCGGAGCCGGGTGGCATGGGGCCGGGCGTGGACCCGCAGATTCGCCAGAAGGCGCTGCTTGCCAGCAACGCAATTGGTCTGGGCCGCGTGCTTTATCTGGCCAGTGACCAGACGTGGCGGCTGCGGAATGTGAATGGCGAGGATTTGGACAACCGTTTCTGGGGCCAGGTGATTCGCTGGGCGGTGGGGAATGATTTGCCTGCGGGCGGGCGGTTTGTGCGGTTTGGGACGAATCGGCCGCAGTATTCTGCCGGGGAACCGGTGACGGTGACGATTCGGATGTTGCGGGAGGATTTGACGCCGTACACGGGGCAGAGCGTGCCGGTGGCGGCGGCGCAGGTGGTGAACGGGCAGCGGCAACAGGTGGCCACCGCGACGGCGGCGGAGCAGATCGGCGCACCGGGGTATTACCGGGCGACGTTTCCGACGCTGCCCGCGGGGACGCTGGAGATTTCCTTGCCGGGGCCGCCGGCGGAGGGGCTCTTGAATAATGATGCGACCGCGACGCAGAAGACCTTGACGATTCAGGTGACGCCGCAGGTGAATCTGGAAGACCGGGACATGAACACGAATTGGCCGACGATGCTTTCCATTGCCCAGGCCGGTGGGGGGGTGGCGTTGCCGGTGGCGTATGGCGATGTGCTGGCGGAGAGTATTCCGCAGCTGGAGCAGACGTATACGACGACGGAGCAGCTCGGATTTTTCACCGACCCGAACGACCCGCACACGCGGCAAACGCATTGGGTTTTCATGGCGTTGTTTGCCGGGGTGATTACGCTGGAATGGGCGCTGCGGAAGCGGGCGGGGATGGTATAAATGATGTATCGCGATGATTCGGACGAAAGGATTAAAATAAGCGGCAGGGTTTTATGACAGTGAGCGCGCCAGTTTCTTCCCGTCCGGCACCCGCGGTTTCGTCGCGGCTGGTGCAGCGGCTGCGCCAGGTGGCGGACCGGCAGTGGGTGATGCGCGTGGGGCGGGGGATTTTTCAGACGTCGGTATTGGGCCTCTTGGTGTGGCTAGTGATTGTCTGTCCGCTGGGGTTTTGGCCGGGGATGCCGCTGGTGGTGCGGATACCGCTGGCATTCGTGGCGTGGATTGCCACGGCGTGGGCGGTGGGGCGTTATTTGTTTCCGGCGTTTGGGAAGCAGAATTTACGGAGTGCGGCGCGGCAGGTGGATGTGGCGCTGCCGGAGTTGCAGGAGCGGATCAGTTCGGCGGTGGAGCTTTCGCAGGAGAGCGATCCGCGGTTTCGGGGGTCGCCGGAACTCATCGCCCATTTGATTCGGCAGGCGGAGGCGGACGCGCAGGAACTGGATCCGTTCGTCGTTGTCCCCGGCAAATCGGTGTGGCGGTGGGCGTTTTTGTTGGTGGTGGTTTTGGGGTTATGGGGGATGTTGCTGGCAACGAATGGGGCGGTGATTGGGCGCGGACTTTATCGTACGGCTGTGCCGTGGAGTCTGGCGACGCTGGTGCAGCCGGCACAATATAAGGTGGACCCGGGGAGCGTGGATGTGCCACAGGGGGACCCGCTGACGGTCACGGCGGAGATTCAAATTCCGGAGCAGGAGGCGGAGGAGCTTAAGGATCTGAAGATTATCACGACGTATCCCGGCGGGCAGAGCACGGTAACGGTGATGCAGCGGACGGGGCCGCGCACGTTTTCGTGGAATCTCGATCATGCGCTGCAAAGTTTTGTGTATCAGATTTCCAGCAGCCGGGGGGAGTCGCCGCCGTTTCGTGTGCGCGTGCTGACGCGGCCGGCGGTGGAGCGGCTGGAAGTGAAATACACGTTCCCGGATTACACCAAGATTCCGCCGCGCACCGAAAGCGACAAGGGGGGGAATATTGATGCGGTGGTGGGGACGAAGGTGAAGGTGCTGGTGCATGCGAATCAGCCGCTGGGGACGCGCAGCCGGATGGTGATTGCGCCGAAGTCGCCGGACCAGCGCGTGCTGGATATGGAGCGCGCGGCGGGCGGGGAGAGCACGGACTATGCGGCAGAATTTTCTTTGGACAAGCCGGGGCACTGGGAATATCAGTTTCAATTGAGCAGTTTGGTGGGGCAGCAGGAAATGACCAATGGCGCCGATTCGCCGCGGAGCATTATCGCGCGGCCGGATGTGGCGCCGACGGTGGCGATTACGTCGCCGGGGCAGGAAATCCGGATTCGGCCGGATGATGTGGCGCAGGTGACGTATGAGGCGGGGGATGATTTTGGGGTGGCGCGTTTGTCGGCGATTGTGCAGGTGGACAAGCTGCCGGCGCGGAACATCGACTTGCCTTTGGATAATTCCCACCCGCGGCAGCAGGGGGGTATTTGGAATCTGGCGGTGGCGGAGGAGCTTTCGCGCCAGGGCGTTCGGACGGCGGGGCAGGTCACCTATCAACTCAAGGCTGTGGACAACTGCCAGCCGGTGGCGCACGAAACACTGACGCCGTTGTATGTGCTGAGGCTGGATGCCAAGGCCGATGCGCTGGCCGCCCGGCAGGCGGAAGAGAAGGCCCGCGAGGTTACGCAGGCGGTGGAGGCGGCGGAAAATAAACTGCAGTCTGCGGAGGAAAAACTCAAAGCGATTTCTGCCGCGCCGGCGGATAAGCCGTTGACGGCGCAGCAGACGCGGGCGCTGGATCAGGCGCATCAGGACGTGGCCGATGCGGCGGAGAAATTGTCGCAGGTGCCCACGCAACAGCAGAACGATGCCCGGTGGAAGGAGCTGGCGCAATCCGCTGACATAATCAATAAGGAGAACGTCAAGCCCGCGGCCGATGCGCTGGCTCGGGCGCAGATGGCTAATGACCAGGCGCAGAGGCAGAATCTTCAACAAGCGGACAAGCAAGTGGCTGATGCCCGCCAGCAGCTCAATGGCCTGCATGAAAAGATGCTTGTCACCGATTCCAAGCGGCAACTGGAACAGGACGTGCAGAGCCTGGCGCAGAAGCAAAATGAACTTGCGCAGGCGATGCGGCAAGGGAATCCGAATGATCCGCAAGTCCGCCAGAAGCAGGAAGAACTGCGGCAACAAACGGAGAAGCTGCTGCGTGATCATCCGGAACTGGACACACCGGATAAACAGACGGCAGCGGCGCGGGCGCAGGAATTGGCCAATCGCGTGGAAGAGTTGCAAAAGGCGCAGCAGGCGATGAACACGCCCAAGCCGGCGGCTGGCCCCAGCCCGCAGGAGCTTGCCCAGCAGCAGGAGAAGTTGAATCAGGAGATCAATGATTTTGCCGAGAAGCAAAGTCAGGCGTTGCAGAATGCCGGGGCACAGAAGCCGGACCCGCGCGAGCAGGCTCCCATTTCCAAGCAGTTGCAGGATCAGAAACTTTCCGATGCCGCGCAGACGCAGAAGGAACAGGCCGAGAAACTGCGGCAGGCGGCGGACAAAATGCAGCAGGCGGCGAGCAAGGAAGATGCTTCGGCGGCCGGGGCGCCGGACGCCAAAAAAATTAATGATCAGGTCCAGCAATTAGGCCAGGAGATTCAGCAGGCCAAGCAGGAGAACCGCACGCCGACGCGGCCGGGCGATGCGGCGAATCAGAAGGCTCAGGACCTTGCCCAGCAAATTCAGCGGCAAGCGACGCAGGCCGCCAACAACAATCCTGCCGGGCGTCAGGCGGCGGAGGACGCGCGCAAGGCGGCGCAGGAAGCGCGGCAGGCCGCTTCTCAAGGCAAGGCGGAAGAAGCCCAGCAAAAACTGGCCACAGCGTCGGAGAAATTGCAGCAGGCTGCCGGCAACTCTCAAAGTTCTTCCAGCTCCTCGCCCGATCAAATGCGCCAAGCCGCGCAACAGGCTAAGGAACTTGCGGACCGTCAGGAGAAACTTTCCCAGCAAACGGCCAATGCGGGCAAGAATGCTGCCAATGATTCCAACCAACAGGGGCGGCCAAAAAATGGGGAGGAGCTGGCGAAGGAAATGGATCGTGCTGCCCAGCAGGCCCGCCAGCTTCAGCGGCAGACGCAGGGGACTTCTCCGGAAACGTCGCAGCGTGCCGGGGAGACGGCGCAAGCGCTGCAGGATGCCGCTCGGCAACAGCGGCAGGCGACGGGTTCGGGCCCGCCCAACTCGGTACAAAGTCAGGATGCCCAACAGCAATCGCAGCAACGGCTCGGCCAGGCGCAGCATGTGGCGCGCACGTTGGGTCAAGGCAGCCCAAACCCGTCCGGGTCTGGACAAAATGCTTCGGGCCAAACCGGTTCGGGTGCGTCGAATTCAGGTCAGTCGAATTCAGGTTCATCGAAACCGGACTTGCCTGCGTCCGGTCAACCGGGCACCGGCGAGGCTACTTCTCCCGGAATCGGTTCGGCGCCGGGCATGGATCGTTCCACGCAACAACTTGCCCAGGCGCTGCAGGAAGCACGCAGCGCGCAGCAACGTGCCGCGCAGGGCGATCCGAATGCCGCCCGGCAGGCGGCGCAGGCGCTTTCACAGGCATCTGAATCGCTGGCAAAGAACGATCAACCGCCAACGGGCGTGCCAGGTTCGGGCATGCCGGCTGCCGGCAGTGCTTCTACTGGTACACAAGAGAAACCCCCTCTCATCCCCGGCATGGGTAATGGCGGAGGAACTGGGCTGGCTGAAGTTCCGAATCCCACTTCGCCGCAAACGCCTGCCGCCAAGCCGGAGGATATCGGCATCAGTCCGGGCGACTGGGCGCGTTTGCCACCGGCGGTGCAACAGCAGCTGCTCAATAGCGCCCAGCAGAAAGGTCCGCCGGCGTATCAGGAGATGATCAAGGATTATTACACGCGCATTTCGCAGATGTCGGCGGCGAAGGAGGCGGTCAAGTAATGACGGTTCGGAGAGGCACTATTTTTTCCGCTGCAGTTTTGGCGTTCGCGTCTTTTGCGGCGTTCGTGCGTGCCGGGGCGGATGATATTGTTCCGCGCAACGCGCAGTCCTCGATTGATCGCGGCCTCCAATGGTTGGCCGCCCAGCAGCGTGCGGATGGCAGCTACCGTTCCACGAACGGCGCGAGCGTGGCGATTACGTCGCTCTCAATCATGGCCTTCATGGCCCGCGGCCACACGCCCGGGCAGGGGCCTTATGGCGATCAGATCAACAAAGGGGTCGACTGGGTTTTGTCCTGCCAGGCGGCGGACGGCCTGATCGCCAGCGGCGGGCTGGGTCACTCCATGTATGAACACGGCATCAGCACGGTGATGCTGGGGGAGGCGTATGGCATGGTGGATGCCGGGCGGCAGGAAAAGATTCAGAAGGCGCTGGCTGGAGCGGTACGGGTCATCCTCAACGCCCAGAATGTGAACAAAGGTGGGGAGTACGGCGGCGGGTGGCGTTATTCGCCCAATAGTTCCGATTCCGACATTAGCGTCACGGGGTGGCAGCTCATGGCGCTGCGCGGTGCGGCTAATGCCGGGGCGGCAGTTCCGGAAAAAGCATTGAGTGACGGCGTGAACTATATCCTGGGTCTAGCCAACATCAGTGGTGGTTTTGGCTATATGTCTCCCAACGAGGTCACGCCCGCGCGCACGGGGACAGGCGTATTGGCGATGGAACTGCTTGGGCACCATCTGGCTCCGCAGGCCATTTCCGGCGGCGATTACCTGATGCGCCATCCGGTCAGCAATTCGCACATGCTCTTTTACTTTTATGCGGTCTATTACGTCAGCCAGGCGGCAAACCAGCTTGGCGGCAAGCACTGGCCGGGGATTTACGCGCCGCTGCGCGATGGGCTTATTTCCTGTCAGAATGTGGATGGTTCGTGGAGTTCCGCCGGGGGGATGGAAGATAGTAATGTGTATTGCACATCGATGGCGGTGCTGGGGTTGTGCGTGCCGTACCGGTATTTGCCGTTGTATCAGCGGTGATTACTTTCCGCGCTTGCTTGATACGGCCCAGGTCTCTTCCGGATCGGGCATGATCAGTTGCCGGCAGCCGCCCGCGAAATGTCCCAGGAGGCGGTCGTATTGTTCGCGTACGGCGGCGTCCGGGTGCTGCCAATCGTGCAGATAAACCACTTCTTTCACTTTGGCTTGCAGCGCTTCTTTGGCACAACCAAAGCAGGGGCGCATCGTGGTGTAGAGCGTGGCGCCTTCGACGGCGATGCCAAAACGGGCGGCAGCCAGATATGCATTCTGTTCCGCGTGGACGCAGATGCAGAGGTCGTATGCTTCGCCGGATTTGAAGCGTTCACGCTGGCTGCAGCGGATGCAGCCCCCTTCGTCGCAGTTGGGGAAGCCGTCGGGCGTGCCGTTGTAGCCGGTGGCGACGACGCGGCCGCCGCAGACCAGGACGGCGCCGACGCGGTTGCCGGTGCAGTTGGCGCGTTTTCGCACGGCCATGGCAATGCCCATGTAGTATTCGTCCCAACTGGGGCGGGTGACTGGCGCGCTCATGAGGACCTCCGGATGACCAGATTCTATTGTATCGCGAGCGTGCGAATTTGCCGGTGTCAACAAAAAGCCCAGGGAGGGCGATCCCTGGGCTTGCAGACGGCAATGTTACTCAAGGCTGAGAATGCTGTTTAAATGCCGGGAGCGGCGGGTGTCGAAATGGTAAATGGATCCGCTTTTCCCGGTGCGATGCTCTTGTAAATGTCGTCCACGGTCGTCTTCTTCCGGGCCAGATAGGCATCCAGGGCTTTCTTGACCGAATCGGGCAGTGTGGCCTTGTCAGGCTGATCAAAGCGGTACATGAAAATTTTCTTCTGGCCGCTCTCCGTGTAATCAGCCCGCAGCAGTTGGCCTTCTCCCTCCCAACTGAAGGTCCAGGTCTGGCCGGAAACGTCATCGCTAATCTGTTTTTTGGCGTAGGTAGACCACGCGTTTTTATCACGAGAATCCCTGATCATGCCGCGCGCCGCATTCAACGTCGCTTCATATTGCTGCGCTGGCGTTCCCTGACCCAGGAAAATAGTTCCCTTGGAATAGGAAAACGCGTCCGTAAGGGGAGTAACATCCTTTTCCACGGTTTTGGTATTGAGCGTCACGGTCTTTCCTTCACGGATCACCGAAAGCGTGAGCGCTTCGCCGGGGCTCTTGGAGCGCACCAGCACCAGGAATTGATCGGCGTTGATCAGTTGCTGATCGTCAAACTTGCTCAGGATGTCAAAGCGTTTGAGTCCCGCTTCTTCGGCGGGAGAGGCGGGTTCCACGCTGTCGACCACCAGCCCAAAGCCGGGCGTCAGGCCGATCTGGTAGCGCAGGGCCGCCGATGCCGGTGAGACAGAGACGCCCAGGTAGCTGCCCTTTTCCTTTTTTACCGGGGCGGCTTCGCGGGGGCGTATGGTCATGGTCTGGCCATCCGAGATGACCACGTTTCCGGTGCGGCTATCGTTTGCCACGTTGACCCTGGTGCTGCCGACTTTAGCAGAGGCGGCGGCCGCCGTCGGAACGGTGGGAGCAGCGGGGCTAATCGGGGCCTTTGTCGATTCCGTTTCATTCTGGGCACAGGCGCTGGCGGCCAACAGGGCCGAGAGTGCCATGGCACGGATGATGAATTTCATGGGATCTCCTTTTTTCATGCGTGCTTAAAAAACCGGTTGACTCACCAGGGCGACAAAGTCGACGGGTGTAGTCTCGGTGGATATTTCTTTGCCATCGGGGGATACGTGCGTGACCACCTGGTAGGCCTCGCAGTGGACCACTTGGGCGGGGGTATTGTCTTCCAGCAGCACCGTCTCTCCGGGCTCGTCGCGATACCAGAGTTCCTCGGTGAGGGTTCCCGCATCCTTCGCGGCAAGCTGCGCGGCTGCCGCAGATGAAACCATTTGTTGTTCGCGCGGATAGGCCAGCATGGTCAGGCCGACGGTGAGCAGCAAAGCCGCGGCCATGGTCAGGGGTGCGGTCCATAGCTGCCAATTCAGCGGCTGGCGTGGCTGGGGCGCCGGTTGAAAATTTTCCGCCAGTGTGCCACGGAAGGGGCCCAGTTGTGCCTGGGCAAAGTCGCGCATCCATTCGTCAAAGTTCTGGTTCATGCCATTTCCCCCTTGCCGGATGCCGCGCCTGCGAGGAGCCCGCGCAATTCCTGGCGTGCCCGCGAGAGCCGCATGTCCACGGCACCGGGCGACAGATCAACGAGCGCGGCGATCTGTTTGGTCGGCAAGTCATCAAAGTAACGCATCATTACAATCGTCCGCGTGCTTTCATCCAGTTGTTGCAAGGTCTTATGGATCTGCCCAAAGAGTTCCTTTTGTTCGGCCATGGCTGCCGGGTTGTGGATGTGATCGGTCGCCACCTTTGGGACGGGGTTGGATTTCCGTCGTTGGTCAATCGCGGCATTGCGGACGATGCCACAGAACCAGCCGCCGAATTTTTCCGGTTCCTTCATGGTGCCCAGGTTTTGCCAGGCTTTCATGGAACCTTCCTGGGCGGCATCGCGTGCGGCTTCCGGATTCAGCAGGATGGCGTACGCAGTGGACAAGGCGGGCCCCTCAAATCGTGCCAAGAGCTCGGCAAAAGCGTCCGGATCGCCGCTTTGGGCGCAACGTACAAGTTGCTCAGTCGTCCGCAAGCGGCTCTCCAACGTTGGACTTTCACCCTACATGACGCGCCCTGGCGGGGGTTTCTAACAGGATTCCCCCCGGCTTTTTGTCCTATTTTAACGTTTCTTGGCGGTATCGGACCTTTTTCGCTAAAATAGCCCATGACAATTGAACGGTGATGCAGCCTTAGTCTCCGGCGTTTCCCAGACGCCAGAAAGCGACGTTTTTATGAATCGCAGACTCTGCATTGCCCTCCCCCTCTTTTTGCCACGGTTTCGTGTTTTTTGATCCCGGGCTTGCGCGCCCAAGATGCCGCCCCTCCCGTTACCCCTTCAGGGCGCGGTGCGGTTCCGGCCACGCTTTCCAGTGCCATGATTTCCTTTGGACGTACGTATCGCCTGCTGAAAACGGAAGTTTCTGATCCTGCCAAAGTGGATGCCGCGTTGCGTGACATCGGTCTGTTACAGCGTGATTCGGCCATCGCCAAAGCCGGTGTGCCAGGGGTGGTCAACGCGCTTGCCGGCGAGGAGAAGACCAAAAAGCTGGCGGCCTATCGCGTTCAGATGATCGGCATGATGCGCACGCTTTTGGATTTGGAAGAGGCCGTCATGAACCAAAAGGCCGACGACATCAAAAAGTGCATGGCCAAGCTGGATGAAGAGGAAAAGGGGGGGCATAAGGACTTTTTGCCTGCGGAATGAGGCTTTTGCCAACCTTGCGGCTGCGCGAGTGTCGCGTGTAATATGACCCCACCCATACCAGTTATAAGTGTTAGTGGTTTTATTACGAGGGCGCCGAATCGTGCGCCCGGAAAGCGGAGACACGCATGAAGAAGACTCGTCTTGGATTGGCCCTGGTTCTTGTCGCGTCGATGGCCGGTTTTGTCGCCACGACCCTTGCCCAGGAAACCCCGCCGGCAACCCCGCCAGCCGGTCAGGGTCGTCGCGGTGGTGGCGGCGGTGCGGCACCGACCAATATCAGCGGCGCTATGGGCGATATGAACCGCGCCCTGCGTACCTTGAAGACCGAAGCCGCCGACCCCACCAAGTCCGAGGCGGCCTTGCGGGATATCGGCCTGCTGCAGCGCGATGTGGCCATTGCCAAGTCCCAGCTTCCCCCGGCCGTCAATGACCTTTCCGGCGACGAAAAAACGAAGCAGGCAAATGAATATCGGTCTCAAATGATCAGCCTGATGCGCGTCTTGCTGGACCTGGAAGATGCGGTCGTCGCCCAAAAGGCCGATGACATCAAGAACCTTCTGGCCAAGATTGACGATGCCCAGAAGAAGGGCCACGCGGATTTCCGTAAATAAGCATCCAGACTCTCATCAGGGGCGTTTTTGCTGTCTTTAGGCGGCAAAAACGCCCCTGTTTCTTTACTTTGCCGCCCAATGTGCCGATAAGATGGGGAATCAACCCGCGTTTTCCTTGAATTGCCGCCCGGGCAGACCTAGTATGAACAAGGCAACGGGGCGTTGAAGGTGACTCTCTGCCCGCGACCTGCCGGTCCCCGAAGCACCGACAGTCCTCGCGATACGTTCATGGACGATCGAGGGCCTGGCCATGTTTTTGTGCGAACGCTGCAACAAACCCGCAACGGTTCACCTGACGGAAATATCCAACGGCAAGCGCACGGAGGTCCATATGTGCGATGCCTGTGCTCAGGAGGCCGGTTACGTTCAGCAATCCCACACGCCCATCAATGAACTGCTCAACCAATTTTTAAAATCTCACGCCCAGACGGTCGACACCCAGACAGCCAGGTGCCCGGAATGCGGCATGACGTGGCAGGAATTTAAAGACACCGGCCTGCTGGGCTGCATTAAGGATTACGAACTTTTTGAATCTCATCTGCAGGGGATCGTGGAACGCGCCCAGCAAGGGGCGACGCACCACACTGGTAAGTTGCCGCACACGCTGGATCCCCAAGGCAAGCGCAAGGAGGATCCGGTGAAGCTGCGCCAGGCGGAGCTGGCCAAGCTGCGCAAAGACCTGGCGCGTGCGGTGGAGGATGAAAGCTACGAAGTGGCGGCGAAGATTCGCGACCAGATTAAGACCATGGAATCCGGCGGGCACTGACGCCGGCGAAATTAAAGGTTAAAAGAATGAAAATCGGCGACCTCACCGCGCAGACCGGCGAATGGCTCTCAGGCAACGGCCCGCAACAGGAGATCGTCATCAGCTCGCGCGTGCGGTTGGCGCGCAACGTGGCGGAATTTCCCTTCATCAGCAAAGTGTCGCGCTTGCAGCGCACGGAGTTGCATCGTGCTTGCCGGGAGAGATTGCTGGGGCTTTCGGATGCCCGGCCGCTTTTCTACGTGGACATGGACAAGACCGACGAGGTGGACCGCCAGCTTCTGGTGGAACGCCACCTGATTTCCAAACAGCATGCCGCGGGCGAAGGCTCGCGCGGCGTGGCGATTTCCAACGATGAAGCCGTCAGCGTGATGGTCAATGAAGAAGATCATCTGCGGTTGCAGATTCTTCGCTCCGGTTTGCAGCTCAAAGAAGCCTGGGCCGAAGCTGACAAGTTGGATGACATGCTCCAGGAGCATCTCGATTATGCTTTTAACAACCGCTTTGGTTACCTGACGGCCTGTCCGACCAATCTGGGCACGGGGCTGCGCGTGTCGGTCATGCTGCATCTGCCGGCACTGAAGCTTACGGGTGAAATTGAAAAAGTATTTCGCGCCGCCAAGGACATGCACCTGGCGGTACGCGGGCTTTATGGCGAGGGGACCGAGGCCATCGGTGACTTTTATCAGATTTCGAATCAGACGACGCTCGGTCGCTCCGAAACGGAAATTCTTAACGAATTCAACGACACGATTATTCCACGGATCATCATGGCCGAAGTGGCCGCCCGGCAAATTCTGGAAAACGAACGCCCCCTGGCACTCGACGACAAGATTGGTCGCGCCATCGGTGTGTTGAAAAATGCCCGCCTGCTCACCAGTGAAGAGACGCTCTTTTTCCTCTCACATCTGCGTCTGGGTGTGGTGATGAAACGCGTCACCGGCTTGGACCTGCAGATCATCAATGCACTTTTCTTGCAAACCCAGCCCGCTCACCTGCAGCGGGCCCTGGGCAAGACCCTGGACGGTGAAGCCCGTAAAGCCGCCCGTGCCGAATTTATCCGCACCCGCTTGGGCAAAAACGGCTTTTAAATCAGCTCCGCGAGTCTCTTTGTCGAGATCCCCACGCACATCAACATTACTCGTTGAGGTTGAAAATGCCGCAAAAAAGCGGCCCGCAGAAACCCTCGCACACACACAAATAAGGGTTCTGCGGACCACGTACTGCCTGCGACCGGGCTGGCCTACCACTGATCGTCCTTCTGAAATCACTTGGGCATCAGCACCGTATCGATCACGTGGATCACGCCATTGGAAGCCACAATGTCGGCCTTGATGACCTGGGCGCCGTCCACCCATACCTTGCCATCGGAAACTTTTACGGTGATCGAACTCCCCTGAACCGTCTTGGCCGATTCCAGTTTCGTGACATCCGAAGCCATTACCTTCCCGGGAACGACATGATAGGTGAGGATTTTGACCAATTGCTCCTTGCTCTCCGGCTTGAGGAGCGACTCCACAGTGCCTGCGGGGAGCTTGGCAAAGGCATCATCGGTCGGGGCAAAGACGGTGAACGGGCCAGCGCCTTTAAGCGTGTCGACCAGGCCGGCGGCCTTCAAGGCGGCGGCCAGCGTTTTGAAGGAACCGGCAGCCACCCCGGTGTCGACAATGTCCTTCGGGGCGGCGGCGGCGGGGGCATCCGCGGCGAAGACCGGCGCCAGTCGCGGCGAAAATCCGGCAATACCGACGGTGGCAAGTGCCAGGCTAAGGCACAACCATTTGGTGGGGAAAAGAGACTTAGGCATGAGGATTTCTCCTGAAAGAATGACGTGTGTGTGCGGACGGGTCTGGCGAACGCCGCGATCATATTGATCGCCTTTAAAACGTTCAAATCGTTCATCAGTATGGTAGAGTCTCCATTAGCATTGTCAAGCAATTTTTGGTAAAATATTAAAATAATCATTAAAATAGACCGTTGACGCGACGAAAACACGATTCTAGGATGGTTTTGTATTCGTCTAATACGTTCAATGGACTGGTCCGCTCCATGCAGTCGTTATCGCCCAAAGAATTGGCGCAAGCCATCGGCGTCAGTGAATCCTCCGTCAAACGGTGGGTGGATGAGGGACTCCTGGACGCGGGGCGTACTGTCGGCGGGCACAGACGCATCGCCCTGCGCGAGGCCGTACGCTATGTCCGCCATGCCGGCCTGCCGGTCATTCAGCCGCAGGTGCTTGGCCTGGCGGACTTGGGCGCGGTGCCGGCCGGGGCCTCCGAACCGGCTATGGAAGCGGCACTGGTCGATGCCCTCAAGCTGGGCAACGCCCAGCGCGCCCGGGGAATCGTGCTGGCGCTTTTCCTAGCGGGAAAGAACGTGGCGGATTTGTGCGATGGGCCCCTGGTCGCGGCGCTGCAGGCGGTGGGCGACTTGTGGCGGCACGGGCCCGAGGGCGTTTTCATAGAGCATCGCGCTGTTGAAATTGCGGCGGCGGCGTTGCATCAATTGCGCAACCTTCTGCCCGCGTCGTCTGGTGAGGCACCGGTGGCCATCGGCGGGGCTCTTGAGGACGACCCCTACGCCCTCCCCACGCTCATGGTGGCCACCGTGCTTGAGGCGGCGGGCTGGAACGCCGCCAATCTTGGCCCCAATTTACCGACGGCGGCGCTGTTGGCGGCAGTGAAAGTGCATCAGCCGGCGCTGGTCTGGATCTCCTGCAGCGTGGAGGCCGTGGCCAAGAAACGCGAAGCGGAGCTTAGAAAAACCGGCGTTCTTCTGGCGCAAAGGGGAATCAAATTGATCGTTGGCGGCCGCGCCTGGAAGTCCCGTAGCTGGGACATCCACAGCGGCATCACCGCCGCCGGCTCCATGGCCGAAGTGGCGGCGTTTGCGCAGGGGCTGGTTGCGGCCCGGACGGCCAAATCGAAGGCCAGTCGATAGCGCACACTTCCTGAAAAAAATCGCTCGTGAAAAACTTCCTGCTTGCCTCAGTCATAGTCCCGCATAGCATGAGACATAGATGTTTAAATTCGGCTCCGTGGGTGGTGCGAAGATGCGTGGCAAGGACAAGTAAACGAGTTTAAGTGCGGCGTTGAGAGGAGGCCCTTATGGCTCGGCAGGCGGGTAAGGTGCGCGCGCGGAACGCCAGGTCACACAATCAACTGGCCTTTACGCTCATCGAGTTGCTGGTCGTCGTCGGTCTTATTGCCCTGCTTATCGCCATATTGTTGCCAAGCTTGGGAAGGGCGCGCCAGTTGGCCATGGCGAGCAAATTGGCCGCCCAACAAGCCGCCCAGCAATCTACCCAACAATCAGCCTACAGCCCGGGGGGGCAACCGGAAGGGGGGTCGAGGGGAACGGCGACAGCGGAGGCGCCGAGGCAGGCGGCGCTCCCGCTGGCGCGAATTCAATCCTTCCGTGCGGTCATCGAGCTGATTCCGAAACTCAGCGTCGGCACGGCTGATGCCGAATCCATTTATGAAACCCGTTTCAAAGCCAACGTCGATGCGACATTGGCAGGAGGGGCCTTGGAGGGGGGGCTTGAGGAAAAATCAAAGGAGGGAGAGAGAGAAATTATTTTCCCTCTGCCGCCGCAGGTCATCTCACTTTCGGGTCTAAGCGTTACGGTCAATGGTCAGCGCAGTGACGCGGTTATCTTGGGCGACGGCAAACTGGTGTGGCACGGGCGGCTGCAGGCGGGCGCGCCCGTGCCTATGGAAATCACCTACACCGCTGTGGGCAAAGGCGTCTATGCCTTGCAGGTGCCTCCCGGCGGCATCCTGGATACTTTCAAGATTGATCTTGCGAGCGTCGGTTCCGATGTCCGCATGCTGGAACTTTCTCTTCAACCCACGGAGTTACGTCGCGAAGGCGGCAAGACGTTTTACAAATGGGACTATCAAAATCTGCTTTCCGGCCGGCCGATTGCCTTGGATGTTCTGGGTATTGCCCCGATTGATCGTCTTGGCGAGCTAAGTTGGCTTGGGCCGGGGAGCATCGTGCTCTTTGGGCTGCTGGTGGGAATTCTTGCCCGCGCGCTGGGGGCGGACAATTTTGACAAGTGGATGCTGCTGCTCATCATCGGCACCTTTGCCGGCGCTTATCCTCTTATGTTCTTCGCTCAGGAATTTACGGAGCCGATGGTGGCGGTGCTTGCCTCGGCGGCGGTGGTGATCAGCATTATCGCCGTGCGGGCGATTACACTCATGGGTAAGGTGCGGGGGGTGAATGTGGCCATTTTGCCGGCGATGATCGTGATGACCTTGGCGCTGTTGGCGGCCCTCCAGCCGCGTTTGCAGGGATTGCTGCTCACCATCACGGGTCTGGGATTTTTCATCGTTGCCATGGGCCTGGCGCCGCATCTGAAAATTTCGCGGCGGCCTTCGGGGGGCTTCACGGCAGCGCCAAGCATTTGAGCCGCCGGCCGGGCACCACGTGCCTTTACTGGCCCCGGCCGCCGGCTCTTACAGGTTCTTTCCTATTTTCCTTGCTTAATTTCCGCGCCGCCCGCCTGGTGGATTATTCGGATTCGCCCCATTGCCCACCGCGCCGCGCCCTGGTTCCGGAATTACCGGATCTGGCCCGGGTTTGTTCTCCGTCTCGGAAATTTGGATCTTGTCCTGTGCCAACGCCGGCGAAGATTCCACCGCCAGTCCCTTCACCGCTTCCAGCTTGGCCGTCGGCACACCGTCGGCTGCCTGAGCCTTCACGTGATCAAATTCCAGCCCGTCAACGTCCACGCACATAATCGGATGCCGCTGTTCATTCTTTTCAAAACTGAAATTGGCATGGGTAATCTCCAAGCCTTTTACGTGGCGGGCATAGAGAGCATACGACGGCATAATGCCCCAGCGGCCCGGCTCGGGATAACTGGTGATCAATTCGTAAGGTACGCGTGCCGCCTGTTCCTTCGTGCCTCCCCCACGGAATTCCAGGCGGATGTTATCCAGCCGCACGTTTTCAATCGGAAACCCAGGCATCCCAAGAATCTGTATCCCGCCGTTTGGGCCCGGCTGCCCGCTGGTGGCATTCGCCTCCGCGCCAATCCCGGTAGCAATGACATTGGAAATAATGATGTTCCGGCAGATGCCGTTCTTGGTGCCGGCAGGAGCGCGGTTGCGTGCCCCCAGCCGAATATAAATTGCATACTGATCGCAGTCCATCATCGTCAAGTTGTTGACGGTGATGTTTTCCAGGATGCCGCCGTCCACCTCTTCCAACGCAAATCCCCGGCAGGCGCGGAACGTGCAATTCGACACCGTGCAATTCCGGAAGCCGCCGTTGGATTCCGTCCCAAATTTAATGCGCCCGTTCTTCACCCGGCTGGGGAGCATGCGCCCATCGAGCAGCGTTCCTTCATCAAAGCCGGAAACCTGGCAGTTGGTGATCGTCAGATTCTCGGTGATCACATTCCGACCCAACGCGTAGGTCGATTTCGGACAGATCGCATCATCCCCCGGCGAATTCACCCGGCAATTCGACACCGTCGTGTTCCGGCAGCAATCAATGTCGATGCCGTCACGATTGGTATCGATCGTCACGTTATCAATCGTCATTATGTCGCAGCCCGTAACCAGAATGGCAAAGTGCCCACCATGAAACATTGTGATGTCGCGGATCAGCACATTTTTGCAAAGCTTGAGGGCAATAGCCTTGTCGCCCGTATCAATGCCCGGCTCGCCCACCGCCCGGCTGTCATTGCGGGTCAGCCCGCCGCCGTCGATCAATCCTTGACCGGTGATCGCCACGTTGGTCAGGTTTTCTCCCCAGATCAGCGAGTTGTGGAAATAGGTGTGGCCGCCATCCTGGTACTGGGCGCCGACAAACGTTTCGGCGGGATCATACGCGGGCGAATTGCGCGGCGCGCCCAAGAGTGTCGAGCCGGAATCCAGCTGCAGATTAATGTTGGATTTCATGTGAATCGAGCCGGAGAGGTAAGTACCGCCCGGCAGCAGCACCGTGCCGCCGCCTGCCGCCACCGCGGCGTCGATGGCCTTGTTGATCGCCGGGGAATCCAGTGTCTTGCCATCCCCCTTGGCCCCATAGTTCCGCACATTGAAAACATTTGGGGCAATGTTCACCGACGCCATCGTGTGTGCCGGGCCGGGGTTCGGAAGCGTGTCAGCCAAGCGGTACCCGCGTCCACCCGGAGTGGTCGCCGCCGGCTGTGAACTTGCCGCCGCGGCAAGGGGAGCCGACTGGCCCGGCGAATTCGTCTGGCAGGAAGCCAGCGAAAGAAAACCGGCCGCCATCCATAACACGGCGGCAACGAAGCACACATGCGTCTTCATAACGGGAACCCTCATGAGATGTGGAAATGTCAAACCAGACGTGGCAAAGTGTAATGCCGATAGCCGCCGGAAAACAGCAACCTGAGCAGCCTGGGCGGCCCCTGCATAACGGTTGGCTTCCGGGAATATTTCCCAACCCCCCCTCCCCCCCTCCACCCCTCCCCGGCAAACCGCCACCGGCCCCTGTCAGCAGTGCGTCGACAGGGGCCGGTGAATGGTTGCACATCAAAAATTCGACCTACGGCGTTCCCCACGCCTTGTTATAGGCAAGCTGAAAATCACGGTACGTTCGAACTTTTCCAGCTTTGATCTCGCCTGCCAGCGCCTCCAGGTTTTGCGCGGTTTGCTTGGCGGCGGCCGTCGCGGGGACCAGCGCGTCGCCGGCAAACAGCGACTTCACCGGAATCTTCCACGCGTCCTCCTGATGCACCATCACCAGCGGTGGTTTCTGACCCGCAGGGCGGATCGTTGCCCGTGTGTTGTCATCCGAAATCTCCGCCACCTCCACATCCGCATGAGAAATCGGCAACGGCGAAAGCTTATTCTGCAGAATTGCATCCATTTCCGTCACTAAAATTTTCTGCTCCGCCAGTGCCGCCTTCACCTGCGAAACGGATTTGATCAATTGCTCATACGCCCCCACATAATCTTTTTCATCCTGATTTTCCGCGTAGAGCATTGCGGTGGTCTTTTTGGCGTCCAGCTGCGCAAGGGATTTGTCGAAGGTGTCTACTGCCGCGATGACATCATTTGCACCCGAAGGAGCAAGTTCCGCGTTGTTCAGGGTTAAGGTGCCCGCGACCATGACGATGCCGATTCCAGTCAGGTTTCCAGCCGCGACGTTTCCTCCAGCGGCCGCGGCCCCGTTTCCCACGGCGTTTAAAACCAACGTGCCCGTTGCCGCGTTCACGCGCATGGGTACAGCACCCGCCGGCAGATTCTCAGCCGCCACGCCACCGCCAACCACGTTAAGGCTTGGTTGCGTGGACGGCGTCTGGCCATCCGCCTTATCAGGTGCCGCCGGAGCGGCCTGCACCGCTGGCGCGGCTGGTGGTGGAGCGGAGATGGGCGCGGAAGTAGCAGCCGGTGCCGCAGGTGCCGGGGATGCATCCCACGCGTCTGGTGCCGCGTTGGCAGCCGGCGCCGCCTGCGCCACGACCATCGGCTGTCGTTGCGCCATCGCGTGATTCACCGCCACGCCGCCTGCCGTCAGTCCCCCTGCCACCGAAACCACCACGATTGCCGCTTTGGCTTGAGACCAGAAGATCATATGCAAAGCTCCTTGTGAAAGTGCCCACGTGGCCCCCGTCCCGGCTGCCAAACTCGCCAGTGTGGCAGAAGCCGTGAGTGTCACCGGCGCCGCTTGAACGGTATTGGCCAGCAGCAACGCCGCCAGCGCCGCCGCCGGGAAAACCACTCCTTTGGCCTGCAACGTTGAGCGCAACAGATCCAGCGCCCGTTCCAGCCGTTTCTTCGCCGCGTCTTCGGAAATCCCCAGAACTTCCGCAATCTGCGGATGCGTCTTGCGCTCATAGAAACGCAACAGGATCGGCAGCCGATGTTTTTCCGGCAAACGGTCCAGCGCCGGCTCCAGCAACGGTGCAATCCGCTCCCACGTTTTGTCGTTTGATTCCGCCGCTGCCAGCGTTTGCCTCATGACAGCCTCCATCTCGTGCCTGGCGCGCCGGGCGGCCAGTTTCCGGGCGTCGGCCGCAGTAAAGCAGGCCGTCTGATACAGCCAGCCCGCCAGCGAAGCGTGCCGAACCAGCGACTTCGCCTTCCGCGCCAGCGTGATGAACGTCGCCTGTGCCGCGTCTTCGGCCATGTGCGCGTTATTCAGCCGGCGCAAACAGGTGGAGTAGACCCAATGCTTATGCCGCTCGACCAGCTCGGCAAAGGCCGCCTGCGATCGCGCCTCAACGTATTCGCGAAGTAATTCCTGGTCCGTCATAATCAACCCTGCTGATAAAGAAATGGACGACCGGCACAGGGGGTGACAAGATTTGAACCCGTCTTAGCAAACAAACGCTCCCAAACGCAAGTGCGTTCTCAAAGAGCGGGCT
>JADMIO011594924.1_pt1 | contig 20625 bp, 15 predicted proteins | sample 8958161 | NCBI WGS metagenome assembly JADMIO01 (sample SAMN16585339, study PRJNA669376) | soil metagenome | isolation source: Crop rotation soil | place: USA: Cullars Rotation, Alabama | collected 2011 | reverse complement strand
GAACCGCCTCCGCGACATCGCTCAGGGCCCGGGTCGTTTCGATGATGCCGTCCTTGCCGAGAATGTCACGCACGCCGATACGCAACAACTCCTTGTCCTGAAAGCTGCGCAGAATCGGGTCGGGATCGACTGCGCTCTTGCACAGATCGCTTAGCTCCTGATGCATCTCGTCATAATTGCGTGGCAAGTTGAGCACCAGGCTGTCGAGCAACTCATCGATCATGCCGGGGTTGTTGATGAGGATTTCCGACAGGAACTGGCTCCACGCGCAGAGCTCAACATATAGTTTCAGGCTGGGCTTGTTGAAGCTGAAGAGTTCCCACAATACCGCCTTGCCGCCAAGCGAAGCCGAAACCTTTTCGAGATTGACGAGTGCCATGTCCGGGTCAGGTGTCTCCGCGACAGCGCGTAAAAGGAGCGGCGCGATGTTCGCCAGGAACTGCCGGCAGCGCCGCGATGAGAGGAAGGGAATCGTCTCCGTTGCTAGCTGAATGAGATTGTGATACGCCGCCTGCACATCCCTAAATGGGTATTTTCCGAGGACGGTCTGCACGCGTTTCGGATCGGGATTGGGATCGAGTATCAAATCGGCTTCGGGGTCTGTCTCGCTGTCGCTGAAAGATTGGTGCAGCAGGTGATTGAGGATTGTTCGATTCAGCGAGGTTTTTTCGCGATAATCCTCCAGGAATGCATTCAGTGGGTCGACGAACGGTCCACCGTTCTCCTGGGTCTCTTTACTCGGCATTGCGTGCGGCGCGGAGTAACCCATTCGCAAGGCCAGCTTGCGCATTTCGTCCGGCTTGTCCGGCAAACGATGCGTTTGCAGATCGAACATCAGTTGCAAGCGGTGTTCGATCTTGCGCAGAAACCGATAGGTATCGTCAAGTACGCGGTACTCCGGGTCCGTCAAGCAGCCTGCTTTTTCCAGGGCCAGCATGGCTTTGAGTGTGTTGCGCTCGCGGATGCCCGGCAAGTCGCCGCCGTTCAGCAGTTGCAAGAATTGGATGGTGAACTCGACGTCGCGGATACCGCCGTGCCCAGTCTTGACCTCTGTTTCGCTCTCGCCAAACTGTCCCGATTTTTGCTCGATTCTGCGCTTGAGCGCCTTGATCTCATTGATCTCTGCAACGCCGAGGTATCGGCGATAGACAAAAGGCTCAATCGATTTGAGGAAATCGTCACCGAGCTTGCCATTGCCGGCGACGGCCCGCACTTTGATGAGCGCCTGCCGTTCCCAGGTACGGCCCATCGTGTCGTAGTAGGAAAGCGTGCTGGCGAGCGAGCGCGCCAGCGATCCGCGTTGGCCTTCCGGACGCAACCGTAAATCGACCCGATACGCCTGGCCGCGGTCGGTGTGGGCGCTGAGCAGACGCACGACTTCCGAGCAGACGCGCGCAAAATAATCGTCGTTGCCGATCGTGGCAACCCGGCTGCCGCGGGTTTGGCCTTCGTAGTCGTAAAGACACATCAGGTCGATGTCGCTGGAGTAGTTCAGCTCCTTGCCGCCGAGTTTGCCAAAGGCGAGGATCACGCAGGTCGCAGGTTCGTCGGCAACGGTATACGGTTCGCCGAAACGTTTGCCCATGTTTCGCAGCGCAGTTTCCAGGGCGACTTCGATCGAGGTGTCCGCGACGCGGGAAATATCGCGTGTAATTTCCTCCAGCGGGCGCTCGCGAATGATGTCGTTAGCGCCGATGCGGAGTATCTGCTTTTGCCGAAACCGGCGAAATGCACGCAGCACATGGCCATCATCGTAGACGGATGCGACCTCCTGGCGTAGATGATCCAGCATTTCCGTCCGACTCGGACTACTGCGCAGCGGTATGCGTATCATTTCCAGGTATTCAGGATTGGCGATCAGCAAGTCGCTAAAGAATTGGCTGGTGCTGAAAAGTTGCAGCATTGTTTCCAGCGTGCGGGCGCGGGATTCCATGAGCGTGGACAGCGTGCCCGAGCCGGCGTTTGTGACATAGCGCTCCAGATTGTTGAGGGCCATATCCGGATCGGCACAGCGCGGCAGGAGCCGGCTAAGTGGATGGCACAATTCGCTCAATCCATCCAGACCGAGCACGTTTGCCAACTGGCCGAGATTGCTTTTGCCCCGCTCGAAATCGCTTACATCCCAATCAAACAGCAATTTGCGCGCTTGCTCGAACGATTCCAGACAGAGTCGCAGCTCTTCCGTTTGCATGACCATTCAACATGGGATGAACATTCCAGTTCTCGTTCCCACGCAACACCTGGGAAAGAGAAACGTTATCCGACTAACGGCAACTCGATGCGTTGATTCGGCCGAACGGATTCGTCGCAACAGTCCGTCTCCTCTACGCCGACCTGCTCGCTCGTCACGACGCGGCCATACAGCGTGAATGAGGTGGCATCCTCGATATCAATTTGCATCGTTTGTCCCGCCAAACGTGGATTACCATCGAACACGGCAATGTGATCGGTGCGCGTGCGTCCTGTCAGCTGAACCGGTCCTGTGCTCTCCTGCTTCCATGCATTCTTGCTCGGCCCTTCGACCAGGATCTCGACCCGAGTCCCGATGAACCGGCGATGGTCTTGCAGACTTGCTGCGTTCTGGATCGCAAGCAGATCGTTGTTGCGGCGTTTCTTCACCTCTTCCGGGACATCGTCCGCATACAACTCATGTCCCTTCGTGCCAGGGCGCGGACTGTACTTGAAGATGAAGCTGTTCTTGAATCGTGCCTCGCGCACCAGATCACAGGTTCGCTCGAACGATACATCCTTCTCGCCGCTAAAACCGACGATAAAATCGCTGCTGATGGCCACGCCGGGCACGCGTTCGCGACAACGCGCCAGCATGTCACGATAAAACTCCGCCGTATACATGCGCTTCATGCGCTTCAGAACCTCGTTGCAGCCGGACTGCGCAGGAACGTGCAAATAGGGACAAACCCTGGGCAAGTCGCGCAGTGCTTCCAGGAGATCATCCGTCATGTCCTTGGGATAATTCGTGATGAACTTGATGCGCTCGATGCCCGGTGTGTCGTGAATCCGTGCCAGCAGGTCCGATAAGCGCGCCGTGCGGCCGGCGCCAAGATCGTAGTGGTAGCTGTTGACCGTTTGACCCAACAAGGTAATTTCCTTACAGCCTTCGCACGCCAACTGCTGGACCTCGGCGGCGATCTGTTCGGGATGCCGGCTCTGTTCCGGCCCGCGCACGCTCGGTACGATGCAGTAGGTGCAAAACTTGTCACAGCCAATCATGATGCGAACATAAGCCTGGAAGCGATTGGGCCGCATCGACGGATCGCGCATGGGGTCGTAGCTCTCAAAGCTGCGCTCGACTTCATGCCGCGATTGGGTGCGATCCAGACTTAGCGCGATTTGCAACGCGCCAGTCCGCTGTACGCTCTGAATCAGCGCCGGCAATTGAGCCAGTTGGCCAGTGCCGCAGATGATGTCCACGTGCGGTGCGCGCCGCCGAATTTGTTCCTGGTCCTTCTGCGCCATACAGCCCAAAACACCGATAATCGTGCCCGAATGCTTGACCTTGTGATGCCGCAGCCGGCCCAGGGCGCTGTAGATTTTATCCTCGGCGTGTTGTCGGACACTGCACGTATTGAACAGGATCACATCGGCGTCTGTGGTCTCTTGCGTGAGCTCATAGCCCTGGCGGCGCAGGCTGCCGACGACTAATTCGCTGTCTAACACATTCATCTGACAGCCAACGGTTTCAAGGTAGAGTTTTTTCGTCATGGCCACATTCAAGTTTCTCTTAGCCGCTCACCTATGGCGCGTGCTTTCCATTCCCAGGGAGATATTCTACCGGAAAACCCGTCATTTCGGGAAGCGCATCTGAATTACAGCGTCATCTCTGCGCCCATGCGGGAGCCGGCGGGAATGGGGTGGCCGCGCAAGAAATCCTGCGCGGTCATGCGGCGCTTACCGGCGGGCTGTAGTTCGACAATTTCGACCCATGCGCCGTCGCCACAACGCGCCCAGAGTTTCCGGCCCTCTGCATCTTTGACGACGGCGCCGGCAGAGGCTTCATCGGAGGGTGGACTTGTCGAAGCGACTATGGCACGCTGCAGGATCAGTCGAATTGATTCGTGTCCAGAATGATGTAAGTAGGTATACGCGGTCGGCCAGGGCTGCATCGCGCGAATCTGGTTGCAAACCTGCACCGCTGAGCGCGTCCAGTCAATCAGGCCATGTTCCTTGCTGAGCTTCGGCGCTTTGGTAACTTGGCTTTTGTCCTGGGGAAGGCCTGGCACGGGACCTTGCGCGAGCTTATCGACCGTTTCCAGAGCCATGCACGCGCCGAGCGGGCCGAGTCGCGCTTCCAATTCGCCCGCGGTTTCGTCCGGCAAGATACTGATGGCCTGCTGTGCAAGCATATCGCCTGCATCGAGAGAAATCGACATGCGAATGATGGTGACGCCGCTGTGCGTTTCGCCGTGATAGATCGCCCAGTTGATGGGGGCGGCGCCGCGATACTTGGGCAATAGCGATGCGTGCACGTTGATGCCTCCTTGCTTCGCTGTCGCGAGAACGTCTCTCGACAAAATCTGTCCATAAGCGGCCACAACAAGCAAGTCCGGCCGCCATGCCTGTAATGTCGCCATACCTTCCGACGTGTTGATGCTTTCCGGTTGGTATAGAGGGATGTTGCGTAGAAGTGCGATTTCCTTCATCCCCGCGCGCGCCTGCCGCGTTGAGCCGCGCTCTTTGCCGGTCGCGCGGTCTGGTTGCGTAACCAGGCCGACGACCTGGTGCGCACTGTCCAGCAGTTTTAAGAAAGTCGGCTCCGCGAAGGAGCCGGTTCCCATCATTACCAGTCGCATTTTTGGTTTGCCCGATTAGCCGCGACCCGCAGGGGAGCGCTCCCCTTGCGGGTCGCGGCTAAACACAATTATGCTGGCGATTCCAGTGCCGCGAGCAATTTCTCGATTTCGACATCTGGTGGAATCTCGCCGTTTTTCTGCGCTTCGCGAAATACTTTCTCGAAGTTTTTCACCGAAGATCGAGCCAGACATTTCGCCACGGGGCCCATCATGTCGATGAACAACACGCCGTTGAGATGGTCTATTTCGTGTTGCCAGGCACGCGATTCCAGATCGCTGACGACTTTCTCGACCAATTCGCCTTTGAGATTGTAGGCCCGCACCTTGATGGTTTGTGAGCGGCGCAGATTCTGATACAATCCCGGAAAACTCAGGCAACCCTCTTCATCCTCCATGACGCCTTTGCGTTCGACAATTTGCGGGTTCAAATAGACTTCTTCACGATCCGGTTGCTTCGGGTCCCCCGTAATGTTCATGACCAACAATTGAAACGGCAACGCAACCTGGGGTGCGGCCAACCCAAGCCCCTTGGCCTGGTACATGAGCTCCTTCATCTCACCGATCTGCAGATGCAGCTGCCGATCGATGGAAGTTACTGCTTTGGATTTGTGACGCAAAGCTGGATGCGGATAATGAACGATTTTTCTGGCCATGATGCCACCTGGTTATCGGCCTGGAATCTCTCATTCATTATAGCTGCGCCCGGCTTGCAGCCTAAGCTGAACATCAATTCCCGGCGACGCGTTCTTTGCCGAAATGAGCAACGCCGCGCAAAAGAGGCTCCACCATCGTGCTCGGCAAAAAGAACACGGTTTCCGGCCAAAGCGACGAATTCGCGAAATAGCCATGGTTTTGGAAGTTCGTGCCGATGGTCAGAGTGACGGTTTTGTCATTGTCCAAAACCAGCTCGATCTTTACCGAAGCCTCTTTCGCTCTCAGTTTGTATTCACTGCGAGCACCGCCGGCAAAGGCGACGAAACGATCCGTGTGCAATTTGCAGAGATCTTTCACGAGCTGATTGACCTTGTCGCTGTCGAGATTGAACTCTTGCAGGCTGGCGGCCTCCTTCCACGTTTTGTCTTTGGCATTGCGAGTGAAGCCGAACGAACGCAGCTCAAATGGGGTGCGCACGGACAATCGAATTTCCTTCACCTTGTCGGCGTCGAGTCGGTGAATCGTGCCGGAGATCTGTGGCGAGGCCAGCAAAAGTAGACCGAGCGGATCCCCCGCTGCGTTTGCAAGGTACGACGCGGCCATTTTCGCGTGAGCGTTCAGCATGAACGTGCGGTCGTGTAGGTCGGCCTCCTTGATCTCCTTGAGCAATTTCACGTCCGCCAAAAAGAGCAGGTCGGAGCCGCTGTGTTGTGCGAACACAGCCGGCTTGTCCTTGTCCTGATCCGTTTCCTTGCCGAACTTGATCGTAACGACTTCTCCCTTATCAGCTTGATACGCGGAGAGAGCGGCAACCGTCGCGAGCAATCCAGGATCAAAGCCGCCACCCAGCAATCCCATGACGCTGGCAGCAACATTTGCCTTGACCGGATGCTTCTTGACTGTCAGGGTTGCAATCGCGACGGGATTCTTTAAGCCATATTTGTCGAGGTCGTCCTTGTCTGTGATCTTCCGTAGCCATTTTTTCGCCTGCATCGTCGCGACGGAACTGGCCAGGCGCTCGGCGAGCTTGTTTTCTGCCAACTGAAATCCGGTAGGATCGAGGGAATCTTTGATCGACCAGACCCCTTTTTCATCGACGAAGCGCCGCTGCAATTCCTGTTTTTCCGTCCCTTTCTCGGTCGTGCGTACGAGCTCCAACGACACGATGTCATCACGCGACGTTATGGGCAGAGACGTATCGAGATAGGCAAGCGCAATTCCTTCGGGCGGCGCGATTTTCTCGGCGAATTCTTTCTTCACCGTGAACCGGCTGACCGTTCCGTCCTCCAGCGTGCGGCGCACATGAATGAGTTCCTTGTCCGTTTTGCCGATCGCCAGCGTGATGACTGCTTTCGCATCTTTTTTCAAAACAGGCATCGACTCCTTCTTGATCTCCTCTTTCTTCGCATCTTTCTTGTCTTCATCCTCTTTTTTCTCATCCTTCTTGTCTTTTTCGATGGCGCTGAGATACACAGCAACCTCGACGGTCGGCGTGTCGAGACCCCACTCCGTTTCTCGTTTCTTCACGTCCGCCTCGGCAATGTCGTCAAATCCCACGATAGCTTTCTTGCCGTGAACTTGTTCGAGAAGCTGGGTCACTGCTTTTTCATCGGGAGTTTTTTTCTCCCCGTTGACGTACATCTGCCAGGCTGTTTCATTTTCCGGTTTGAAGAACTTGATCTCGGTTTTGCCTTGCTTGAGCACGATAAAATCAACGTTTTTCGTCTCGAAGACCGCGACATCCAAGCTGCGAATCTTGCCGGGATCCTGCACGGCTTTGTCGATGGGCGCCAGCCACTTCCCGTCGATCTGCATCACGCCGTCGTCACTTGCCAGCCGGGCATAATAAAAGTCACCCGTGCGATTTGGAACCTTGTCGCCGATGAGCAGCGTCTCCTTCACTTCCTTTTTGTCGTTGGTCGTGTTGATGTCGATGCGGAAGTTGGCTTTGTCCGTTTCAAGCCCATACGTATCCGCCTCTTTGCCAAGCGGAACAAAATCATCATCTTCCTCGACTCGGATCGCGGAAATAGCGCTTAGCAGGTTCTTCACGCCGGATATCGCCTCGGCTTGCTTGGCTGGAAACTTTTCTTCCTTTTTCTCTTCGACCTGTGCATCGAAACCTGCAAAACCCAGCGGAGGCTTGACGAAACTCCATAGGTTGTTTTCGCCGCGTTTGAGCTCCACTTCTTTACCGCCTTTTTGCAATTGGATGGAAGTCACCGCGGTTTCCGTGTAGTCAAACACGCGCTTCGAGCGTAGGTAATTGGGGTCCTTGAACAGCAGATTCTCGATGCTGCGTTTTGGCACAGCAAAAGCTTTGTCCTGGCGATCCGACGATGTCACATAGACAAGCGTTTTATCAACGCTGTCCTTGCCTACGAAAAACTTCCATTCCTTCTCGTCGTCCCTGCGCTTTCCGGATAGCGTCACGGTCAATTGCGGCTGGTCTAATCCGTATTGCTTCAGATCTTTGGAGACATCCGTAGTTTCCTCATGCTTGGCGTCTTTGATTTGGGAGATGATCTGGTTAATGCGGAAATTCTCGACTCGTACTTGCTGCTTGCCTGCCTTGAGGAACCAATTGTCGCTGATCTGCACAAACTCAATTTCGGGACTGTCTTTCCCCGCTTTTTTCACCTGCACTTTGTCGATCTTGATGTCCGGCAGTTGCAGCGACGGCACGATAAAACTTCGATCGGCCGAAGTTTTCTTCTGCGCGATCATAAGACCGAAGACCCAAAGCATGGTAAGCAGGATGCCAAAATACAAGGTCGTAATGCGAAAATTCATGTAGGAAAGCCCTCACGGAGGGATAATGCTTGGTGATTGTGAAATTGCGTTTCGTCCGTTTACGATTGATTCTTCGTTTGTCTCAGTTTCAATGCATGACAGCCGCCAACTTTCCTCCCTGGCGTACTTTGTTCCTGTAAATAACAACTTCGCGCTCGAAAAGTTTGTCGTGGGGGTTTTCGCCCGCGCGACGGGCTAATTCTTTTACATGTGCATCAGCGTCGGCGGACGACCCAAATGCCGACCCCCAGACCGATAAGCGTCAGCAACATCAGCCAGCCAGGCAACACAATCATCCGCGCCAAATTGACGCTGGGATCGATTTGGTAGACGGGACTCTCCTTCGGTAGGGCTCCAATACCTTCGCGTTCTGCCATCCAATCGAGCGCGCTGACGATGAAGTTGTAATTCGTAGCGCTTGTGGCGGATCCCATCAGTTCGCGGTTCGTGATGAACTCGGTATCGCCGACCACGACCATGCAAGGCTTATCGCCATTGGAGTCGGTGACGGAAACTGCAACCGGAGTCGGTTCACGGCTGATGAGCTGCACAAGCTGTCTCCTATCATCCATCTCAAGGATATAGCGAATAGGATCCTGCAGGGCGCTTAGGTTTTTCTCCAAGAGGTTTTCATCGGGACGCAATTGCAATACGGTATCCGCCTTGTATCGGCCGCCCGCTCCTGCGGGTTTAACCACGCGAGCGGATAACTTCATGATGATGGTCTTGCCGACGAATTGCTGCGCGAGCCGGTTTTGCGTCTTCGGCGGACCTGAGGCTAACAATGCACGAGGGTCGTCTCTTTGCGACCTCGGCAGGCGTAGGGCGAACTCACTGGTTACGTCTACTCCGTAGCGTTTCAACAGCAATTCCAGGCCGCTGTCGTTCATCTTGGAGAAGTCTGGATTGGCAGCCACATCGAGACAGACAAGCGTCTTACCGCCGCGATCTATGTAGCGATCGATTGCATCGATGACTTCCGTTGGCAAGGCCTTCGTCTCGCCGGCGATCAGCAGGATTTTGCAATCTGCCGGAACGTCCTTTTTCTTGTCTGCTCCCTCTGCGCTGGCGAAAACCATGTTCGGAACCACTTTGCCTGCCAATTCCCTATTGAAACTCAGACCCACCACCTCGAAATTCTCTTTATTGAGGCGATCCACAAGCATGCCAATGCCGACCGTTGAGAAGTCTGAGCGAATCTCCCGGCGAAAACTGGGATCCTCGTGACCGATTTTCATGTCCACTTCGTCGTTGCCTTGAAGGACATAAATCTTTTGTTTTTTCTGGTCCTGCACGAGGAACCTGAGCTCCTTGAGGATTTCACCCTCCGCCTTAAAGACTTTTTTCGACTTCTCGGGGCCGCGCGGGCCACCCTCGACTTTGAACAATTTACTTCTTTCCACGAAAGTATTCGGCGGCGGTGCTTGCTTTATGTCCTTCGGGATCGCGCCATATACGACCAACACGCCGCGCCCAACGCTTGAAATCGGTGATTCGGGCTGAAGTTTGGGAAATTGTTCCGCCAATTTTTCGTACTCCACCGAATCAGCATCAGGAGATATGTAAGTCACCTTCAGTTTGTTGCTCAATGCCTGACAATTGTCCAGCAGGTTGCGCAGGTCTTTGAAGATGAAATCGTTTTGTGTCATGAGCACAAAGATGTTGACTTCTTGCTTCAGGTTGCTGATCAGGTTCTTGGTGTTTTCGCTGAGATCATAGGCGCCGCGCGTCTTGGTCCAGTCGAAAGTGAACGGGAACCGGGCATATGCCACCACATTCAACACGATGAGGATGCCGATCAGCAGAAATGCCTGGGCGAGTGTGTCGTATCCATACATCACCAGGCGAAGCGCGTAGTTATTGCGGATATCCGTGCGGGCAAGGTTGAAGCTGATGAACATGAGAACCAAGGAGATGAACAGGAGGTACGCGCATACCCAGAAGCGCCAGGCGTTTTCTCCCTGCCAGGCTGCGATGCCGCCGACAACGTCACTTCGCCACAGATAAGCACGTCCGAGAGCCAGCAAAAAAAGGATTACACCGGTGATACCGCCTAGGACGAGCACAAACAGGCGGATTCCGAATTCATCGAATGTTTCCGCGTTGAGCCAGATCAGGGCGCTAAAACTGAGGATGTTCATCGCTACCAAGGCAGCCATTTCCGGGAAATACCTAGCAAAAAAATCCCCGTAACTGAGACTCACCAGCGGCGGTAACGCGAAAAATGAAACGATGAATGTAAGCCCCAGTAGTAGACAGATTAGCTTTAGAAGCGGAATCGCCTGAAGGAGCGATTGGATGAATGACGCGCCGAACTGATGCAACGGACGGGAAAGGGTGTAGCTGCTGCCGAGGCAGATGAAGCCCAACAAAAGGACACCGAAAAACTCAGCAACATTATCGGCGATGAAGCCAATCGATCCGCCCGGTTTTTTGCCAATGGCGAGGACAAAGGCGAGAATAACAAAGGCCAGGCCCGCAGCCATCAGCACATAACGGTGAATCCGAAGCTGACGCGTTAAGGTGATCGATTTTTGATCGGGCGATTCCTTCGTTACCCACAGAGTAATTGCCTGCCATATGGCCAGACCTGCCGCGGCCACGCCGGCAAAAAGGAAGAGATTGGTCAGGACAACCGCCTGGCCTTCATATTTTGCGCGTATCCAAAAGCCGAGCACAAAGAGCATGATCGCGCCCCAGACCAGACCCATAAGGCACGTGCGGGCCGTTGAGAATATCTCCGGCGGCGGCGTTTGTGGAGTGTCAGGCACAGTGGAAGTTGCCATGGTGGTTCCTTATTATCGCCTATCCCATGATTCTGTACTTTCTTCGATGCGGGCATGAGCGTGGGACAGGATTCTTATTTCCATTTACGAGCTTCCAGCACTTTGACGGTTGCAAACAAGAAGAACACAGCCAGCGAGAGGTGGAACACGAAATAGCGCGGCGCGAGGATGCCTTGCAACGAATCGAGCCAGAAGTCCAGGTAACTGATGTAGGACAACGTTTCTTGCAGCACGCCTTGTCCGACAAACGCAGAGAATTTGATCATGTAGCAGGCCAAAGGAATCATCATTCCGACAAAGGCAAAAACGGCCGCAATGATTTGGTTGCTGGTCAGGCTGGAAAAGAAAAGCCCCATCGACAGGAACCCGGCGCTGATGGCCGACATTGCAATCATGAAGCTAAGAATGGGCCGGTAGTCGAACTCCTCCCGCCCCATGTATCGCAGCCCGACAAGGAAAATCCACCACGGCAGCCACAGCAACATGTAGACAATCCAGCACGCGATAAATTTGCCTAATACCAGCGACACTTCTCCAACCGGCGCTGTGAGCAACACTTCCAGGGTACCGGTGCGTTTCTCCTCGCTCATGAGTCGCATTGTCAGAGCGGGGACAAAGAACATCTGCACGATGACCGGGATGAGGCTGAAGATGTAATTTCCGATGATTGGCTCGAACATGCCGCCTTGGGCGCCACTCTCGTCAATCTGGATCACAAAGAAAAAAAACATGAGCCAAGCGAAGATCAGCTGGCCAATGAATATGAGATAAGCAACGGGGGAATAGAAATACGCAGCCAATTCACGCCGCGCCAAGACGACGACAGGCCAATCGACGCAAATACCCAACGCTATGAATATGTACAGAATCGACATACCCATCAGGATCAGACCTGATGGAACCAAAAAATCGGTGCCCGGCCTCATGTAGCGAAATAGTGCCACGGCAAAGCACAACAAGACAACGGCGCGAATTCCGAAAAGACCGTAGACCCCCGATTCGCCTTTGGTACCCTCCTTACGGATGAGATTGAGCCGATAAACCATGAGACCAAGTTGCACCAAGAAGCCCAACAGTAACAAGGTCGAAGGAACGAGGAAGAGGTATTCAGGTAGTGTTGAGCGGATTAATCCCGCCGCAAATCCCAGCAAGCCAACCACACCCAGAGTAACGCCGGCGTAATAGCCGCGCGCGCTATTCGATTCCTGCAAGCCGATGTAGGTGCACACGTAAATCAGCCCGAGGATGAGTAGAAGGATGCCATCACCTGGAAGCGTGTTCCCGTCCCGCAGGCCGTTGTACATGGCATATACGATCATGAGCGCGCCGAGCACGCCGACCAGAGTTAACGACGCATTGCGGAACACTACCTCGGTTTCATTGCGTAACACCGCGATGAGGATGAGCAAGCCGATGCTAAGCGCGGGCAACCCTCCCAGGTAGAACCATGCCTGATATATTTCTTGAATTGCTATGATCCGGATGAAAACGCCGGTGAAGATCAGCGACCAGCCAAAAACTCCGTAGAGTCTGCGAAACTGATAATCACGTTCGGAGTATGCGTGAAACAGAATCAAGCACAGGCCGACGGTGGCGATAACGAATCCCAAGCTGGGATTAATGAGGGTAGCGCGCTGCCAAAGAGGGGCCAGCATCGCGAGCGTTCCCAGCACCAGGCAGAACAGCCCAGTCATTGCCAGGATTCGCGCCACGGTCGGGCGATCCTCGCGTATGATCGACGGGGCGCGTTCCGGCATCGATTCGAACTTCGATAGCTGCGTGTCATCGCGTTTGGGCTTGATCGCTCGTGACGTTGACATGCGTTCCTCTTAAGGAAAAAAACCTGTTGCCGGTGCACGGAAAAGGGAGAACGAAAGCGATGCTTTTTTCACGATCGCAGCCCTAGCTCGCGCTTGCCGTGGAACCGGGCGATGGTTCGGACTTGACGGCGTCGGACAGTGGTTGCTTGAGCGGATCCTGCGCGCGCAAGACATCAAAAAAGGCGTCTTGCAGCCGTCGTCTTGTGCGCTCCAGCCGCCGGATGCCGTAACCCTTGCCAGCGAGGGCATTGCTCATGTCTTCGCGGACGTCCCGATTCTCGTGGGTGCGAATCTCGAAGCCAGTCAAACCATCTTCCATCGACATCGCCTTCACAGAACTAACGTCGTTGATCTTACTCAACGTCTGTTCGATTTGATCTGCGGGGCCGCGCGCCTCCAGCATGAGCACGCTCTCTGACTCGATCTCATCCATCCGTTGGCTAAGTCCGATGCGGCCGTTTGAGATAATGATGACACGTTCACAAATGGCTTCGACTTCGGAAAGAATATGGGTTGAGAGCAGGATCGTATGCCTGTCGCCCAGTTCCTTGAGGAGGGCAAGCGTTTCGCGGATTTGCTGTGGATCCAGGCCGGACGTCGGTTCGTCGAGGATCAAGATCGGCGGATCATGGATCATGGCGTCAGCCAGGCCCACGCGCTGGCGATAGCCCTTGGACAGGGTACCCAAAAGCCGGCGGCGCACGGTCACCAGTCGGCAGCGTTCCAAGCAGTATTCCACCCTCTTGATACGGTCGTGTCGCGTCATCCCTTTTAGCTTGGCCCGATAAGTTATGTATTCTTCGACCCGCATTTCAGGATAAAGCGGCACGCTTTCGGGCAGATAACCGATGCTCTGCCGAACTTCGTTCGACTGCAACATCACGTCATAGCCGGCGATCTTCGCGATACCGCTCGTGGCCGGTAGATAGCTGGTAAGGATACGCATCGTCGTCGTTTTGCCGGCGCCATTGAGTCCGAGGAAGCCGACAATTTCACCCTGACCAACCTGGAAGGAGACACGGTCCACCGCCAAGACGGGTCCGAAGTATTTGGTGAGGTTCTGTACCTGGATCATGTTCAGCCCTGGCGATTCACGGTCCTCGGTGGGAAATACCCGATTTTCTCCAAAGATCATACGTTCCGGCAAGCACGCAGGTTCACGGGCATCAGATGGCTCGGAAAACACTAAACTTACGGCGCAGCAGCGAAATAGCAAGAGGATCAAACGGTCAATTGGCCTCGGTAACTCCGGCTGGCTCCTGAGAGTTTTCCTTTTTGTGCTTGCATTTCAACTCCTGTCCTCGCAGGATAACAAGCGAAACGATGGGTTTCTTTTGAGAAAGGAAGAAATATGCGACGATGGTGTGCACTGGCGTGCGCGACCGTGGCAATGACCTTGGCCGCGACCTGGACCAACGCAGGCGAGAAGGTAGAAAAAGCCGGCCCAAGGGATAACATGCCCCCTCCGGGATTCAAGGCTCTCTTCAACGGCAAGGACCTGACCGGCTGGCAGGGACTCGTGGATCTTAAAGCCCGCAAGAAAATGACCAAGGCGCAATACGCAGAAGCAGTCAAAAAAGCTACGGAAAAGGCCGTCCAGCATTGGACTGTGAAGAACGGCATTATCCACTACAGCGGCAAGAACAACAATCTTCAAACCGCCAAGGATTATGGGAATTTCGAGCTATACGTCGATTGGAAAATCGAACCCGGCGGGGACAGCGGTCTGTATCTGCGCGGCAATCCACAAGTGCAAATCTGGGATGTGAATGCCAAAGGCAATCCAAAAAAAGTCGGCTCCGGCGGCCTTTACAACAACCAGAAGAATCCCAGCAATCCCCTCGAGCTTGCCGATAAACCCGCGGGCGAATGGAACACCTTTCACATCGTGATGAAAGGCGACAAGGTGACTGTCAAGCTTAACGGCAAGCTGGTCGTCGATAACACTCCCCTGGAGAATTACTGGGAACGCGGCAAGCCTTTGCCGGAACGAGGCCCGATCGAACTGCAACATCACGGCGATCAACTGTGGTTCAAGAACATCTACATCAAGGAATTGCCGAACTGATTTGTTGGCCGTTGGTGGCGAGCGCGCGAGTTTCAGAAGGACCGCGCTCGCCACTGGCCAGTGGCTAAGCGAACTTCGGGTATTATCCTTCTCCACGTAGCTTCTTCCGCGCCCGTGACAAAATCGCGCCGATGCTGTTTACGGGGATATTCAGCTCCGTGCTGATTTCCTCGTAAGAACGGCTTTCGATGTAGAAAAGCCTTACCACGGCACGTTCACGGCTGGGTAGTTTCTTCAAAAGTTTTCCAACTTCCTCCAGCGTTTCTAATCCTGCCTTGGGGCGCTCGTCGATTTTTTCGACCGGTTCCTGCTCATTCGGACGGACCGTGGCTTCTTTTTCCTTCATCTGCGCACGTTTGGCCAACTCATGAACGCAGGTGCGCCGTGCAATAACCGTCAGGTACGACGCCAGGCTGCTTTTCCCGCGAAACTGCCGTAAGGCTGCATAATCGTTGTCCACGATCTGCAGTAAGATCTGCGCCGAGACATCTTCCTTGTCTTCCGCAGTCAACGGGTAACTTCTCATATCGCTAACGTGCTGGACGACGTGATAGACCAATCCCAGGAAACGATCGACGAAATCGTTCCATGCGCCGGCCTCATGTTGTAAGCAACGACGTATCAATTCCCGATCCCGGGCTATCAATCCCACGGCAAACCCCTCGGTTCGAGCTGGATTCGCAAAGCTGGTTCTCCGCATTCTAACCAGATTCCATGAAATACGACAGTCCCGCTTCGGATTTTTCCTCGTACTTTCTTATTCCAGGGAGTTTTTTCGATACTTTCGGCAAACTCGCGAGGGTTTCCACCCCTGGAGAAGTCGGACACAGACTGAGCGCTGCCATATTGTATATTTGTGCCGTTTTCTGTGTGCGGGAGACGGCCACGCAACGTATTCCCACGCTCGCCGTGGAGCAAGTAAAATCATCAACACATTGCGAACCGCAATGCTGGGAAGTTACTCCAGAGGATCCATTGTCATGAGCAGCGATCCGTGGTTTCAAGAACTCTTCGCCGACCGCATCGGAGGCAAAAACTACGGCAAGGGAACTGAGATATATAAGTTCGAGAAGATCAAACGCGCCAAGCGAGCCGTAATGACAGCGCACCCACAGCGGACGCTGCTGGACTTCGGCATCGGTGAGAATGACGATATGGCCGATCCGCTGGTGCGCGAGGTCGCCAAGTGCGAGATCGACAAGCTCGAAAACCGCGGTTATGCAGATAACGGCATCCTGGCGTTCAAGGACGCCGCGGCCGGCTTCATGAAGAAAGTATTTAACGTCTCACTCGATCCGGAATCCGAAATCAATCACGCGATCGGCTCAAAACCCGCGCTCGCGATGATTCCAGCTGCATTTATCAATCCCGGCGACATCACCCTGATGACCGTCCCAGGTTATCCCGTCGCCGGTACGCATACGAAATATTATGGCGGCAAGGTCCACGATTTGCCGCTGCGCGAGGAGAATGGCTTCTACCCGGATCTGAACGGTATTCCCGAAGAAGTCTGCAAGAAAGCCAAGCTCCTCGTGATCAATTATCCCAACAGCCCGACCGGCGCGATTGCGACCCGCGACTTTTACCGGCGTGTCATCGACTTCGCGCACAAGAATAAGATCATCGTCGTACAGGATGCGGCGCACATCCTTTTGAGCTACGGCGAGGCGCCCCTCAGCTTCTTGCAGCTGGATGGCGCTAAGGAAGTCGGCGTCGAGATTCATTCCTTGTCGAAAGGTTTCAACATGATCGGGTGGCGCATGGCATTTGTGGCAGGCCATCGTAAGATCGTACAAGCTTTCGCCGACGTCAAGGACAACAGCGATTCGGGCCAATTCATGGCCATTCAGCAGGCGTCGAAGGCAGCGCTGGACCATGCCGAAATTGGCGACCGAACGCGTGCAAAATACCATCGCCGTCTGCGCAAGCTCGTCACCGCGCTCAACCAGGTCGGCTTCCAGGCGAAAATGCCGGGCGGAACCTATTTCCTGTACGTCAACGCGCCCAAATCTTGCGGCGAACGCACGTTCGGCAATGCAGAGGAAGCCTCGCAATTTCTCATTCACGAGCAGTCAGTGATTTGCGTGCCATGGGATAATGCGGGAGCATACTTACGCTTTTCTGTCACCTACCTTGCCAAGGATGAGAAGGAAGAAGATATGTTGATGGATGAGACCGTGCGCCGACTGGGCCGTTTGCAATTGCGTTTTTGAGTGATGACGTTTATTATCCAATGGTGAATATTAATGGCTTTGATAATGAATCCTGCAGTGCGAATGAGGCGTATCCAAAGTTCGTCTTCCTTGCGCGCTAGGAATTCCGTCCTGCGATCCAGCGTATCATGCCTGACAACGTTCGTTTGCCATTTCAAATGGCTGGTTATCTGTTGATACCCGTTGCGTTTGTCCTGCTTGTTCCGCTCCTATTGGTTTTTGCTTTTGGCTTTTACGTGCTCACCCTTTTTCATGGCGTGCGAGCAATGCTGGCGTTCCTATTAGGCAAGCATTCCTCCTACAAGCCTACTTTGCAGAAGCCTCATTTCCTAGAATCACCGGTCGTTGCCACGCTTCAGTCCGAAGATGAATCCAACCCAGCCACTTGAAAAAACGTGGTTGCCGGGTAGGGATATCTACGGATTTTTGCACAGTAATTTCAATTGAAAAGGCGCCTCCCATGCGCGTATTCCTGACCGGTGCCACAGGTTTGATCGGCAGTCATCTCGTGAAAAATTTGCGCGACCGCGGCGACCAGATCGTCATACTCTCGCGTAGGCCCGAGGCGGCCAAGGAAATCGGCGGCGCTGCCTGCAACGTGGTTGAAGGTGATCCGACGCAGCAGGGACCTTGGACGGACGCGCTCAAAGATTGCGATGCTGTCGTGCATCTTGCGGGCGAAGGCATCTTCAACCGCCGGTGGAATCAGCAGTTCAAGGACCTGCTCTACAGCAGCCGCATCAAGAGCACTGACAACATCGCCGCCGCCCTGACCAAAGTGGACCATGCGAAATCCGGCAACCCCAAGGTGCTGATCAATGGCTCCGCGATAGGTTACTACGGTCCGCACGGCAATGAGGATTTGACCGAGGAAAGTGGCCCCGGTCACGACTACCTCGCCAAGATCTGCGTTGATTGGGAGAAAGCCACGCAACCTGCCGTAAATCATGGCATCCGCGTCGTGCTGTTGCGCACCGGTATCGTGCTGGCTGCCGGCGGCGGGGCGCTCCAGAAAATGCTGCCGCCGTTCAAGATGTTCGTCGGCGGTCCGATCGGGAGTGGCAAGCAGTACATGAGCTGGATTCATATCGAGGACGAAGTCGGCTTGATCCTATTTGCGCTCGATCACCCCGAGGTCAACGGTCCGATCAACGCCACCGCGCCAAATCCGGTCACGAACCAGGAGTTTTCACGCGTGCTCGGCAAAGTACTGGGCCGGCCAAGCTTCTTGCCAACACCTGGCTTTGCGCTGCGTGTCATGCTGGGTGAATCAGCCCAGATCATCACGAGTGGACAAAAGGTGCTACCCCGCAAGGCGCTCACAGCCGGCTATGCCTTCCAATTCCCGGAGTTGGAACGAGCGCTGCGCCATTTGTTGGTGAATGGCCAAACGTAACGGCGGAGCCGGCCGACTCCTCAAACCCATTCCACGTCAGGAAGACCATCCCGGACTTCACCAATGAGGTAAGTCTTGATGCGTTCTGCTTCGAGGCGGCGCTGAATGCTTTCGGCGTAGTAATGGCTCACGATCATTACAAATCCGATACCCATGTTGAAGACTTTTTCCATCTCCGCTTGATCGATGTCGCCGAGCTTTTGCAACCACAAAAAGACAGGCGGCACCAACCATGAGCCGCGTTTGAGAAAAACACGCTTACCTGGCGGCAGGACACGGGGCACATTACCAGGCAGGCCTTCGCCGGTGATGTGGGCTAGGCCCCGGACGACGCGCTTTTTGATCGGGTAGTGTTCGAGGATGTTTTTGATTGCTCGGGCGTAGATGCGCGTCGGCTCCAGCAATTCCTCGCCAACAGTGCGGCCCAATTCCGGTATATGATCCGTAATCTTCAGACCAGCATGTTCGAAAAGGATTTTCCGCGCCAGGCTGTAGCCGTTGGAGTGCAAACCGGAGCTGGCCAAGCCAAGGACGATATCACCAACCTGGATACTTTTGCCGCTGACGATGTGTTCACGTTCGACAATTCCGACGCAGAAGCCTGCCATATCGTAGTCGCCGGGTTGGTAGAAGTCGGGAAGTATCGCAGTTTCACCGCCGACAAGCGCGCAATCCGCCTCGATACAGCCTGCGCTGATGCCCTTGACAAGTTCTTTGATGAGCGGCGGGTCATCCTCCGGCAGCGCGAGATAATCCAGGAACATCAGCGGTTCGCCGCCGGTACACAAGCAGTCATTGACCGACATGCCGACAAGATCAATGCCGACGGTATCATGTTTGTTCATCAGACCGGCGATCTTGAGCTTGGTGCCGACGCCGTCGGTGCACGTGACGAGAACGGGATGGCGGTAATTCTTGGCGAACAGCCGGCTATTGTAATCGAGACTAAACAGGCTCGCGAATCCGCCGAATCCATCAATGACACGCGGGGTGTGCGTGCGCTTGATGAAAGGGAGAATACCGGCCAGGCTTTGCTCGTATAGGTCGATATCGACGCCGGCGGCTTGATAGGTCCATTTCTTGGCCATGGTCGCGTTCTCCGCCCTTATTTTATCGCTGGAACGTGAAGCGACTAATCAATTGACCGTGCAGCGCCATCCCGCGCCGAGGGTCCTCTTCCAGGAACAGACCGGATGCCAACAGGGCTTAGCGGAAATGCGCAAAGGTTCAAGCTGCTTTTTGGCATATCAGAGGTGATTCGTCCAGGATTGGCTGATTGAGCAGATACCACAAATCCGTTCCCAGTGCATTGAGCACGAGGGCAATGGAACTGGACATTATCTGCACGCGCGTCAGATTGTCCCAGTTCAGTGAGAGACGGTTCCAGAGCACGCGGACCCGATAGGCGTCAGATTCATACCGGGCGATCGTGATACCGAATCGTTGGGGCGCTGGCCCTTTCAGACTAACGCTGCCGGGGAGGTACCAGGTTCGTTCTGCAACCCCAGGCGCATCGGGGTCCCAACATAACTCCATGGCGGGCAAGCGCGGCTCGAAGCTCTTTTCAAAGAAACAGCGAACGACTTCAGGTTTTGGGAGTTCCATTTGGTTTCCTTCATCCCGGATCTCTGCCGTACATCGCGTTTGCGGCTCCCAGGCGATCGAATGATGGGCGCAGGCGAATTACCGATTCCCACGCACTCACAAAAGCGCGCTATTTGCTGTTATGCTGCGCCGGTTGGATGGTCTGGGCCTTCTCGGGGCGAAACAGCAGATCCACTTGATCCGGATGCCGATCTACATAACTGCTCAGGGCCGAAAAGAAAAGCTGAAGTTGCCCGAGTCCCTGTTCGGCCAGGCGCGTGGCGGACTGACCCATCATTTTGGTTACGGCCGCTGCTGCCTTGCTGTCGGTATGGATTACGATTTCGGACTGATGTTGCATGATGACGCTGCCATCGGGCGTTTTTCCCTCGACATGGCGCAGTATGACGAGCGCCTTGACGGGAACGGCCGGCAAAGCTGCTCCGGGTTTTACCTTACCTTCCGCATACCAGATGCGGATTCCCGACGTTTGGTGCAGC
>JADMIO011246922.1_pt1 | contig 20631 bp, 11 predicted proteins | sample 8958161 | NCBI WGS metagenome assembly JADMIO01 (sample SAMN16585339, study PRJNA669376) | soil metagenome | isolation source: Crop rotation soil | place: USA: Cullars Rotation, Alabama | collected 2011 | reverse complement strand
GCCAGCCTGCCCCACCGCCCCTCCCGCCTTTCCCATCGCCCGCTCCCACGCCGCCGCCACCTCCCCGGCCTCGCGGATCACCGCCTGCCCCTTGCCGTCGTAGCCCCAGCCGGCGGACTTGAGCACGGCGGGGAGGCCCACCCGCGCCAGCGCCGCCGCCGTCTCCCCGGCCGAGCGCACCGCCTCGAACGGCGTCACCGGGAACCCTGCCCCGGCGAGGAAGCTCTTCTCCCGCAAGCGGTTCTGGGTGGTGTGCAGCACCGCCCCCGCCGGCCGCACCGGGGCCCTCTCCGCGGCGGCCTCGGCCGCGGCGGCCGAGACGTTCTCGAACTCGAAGGTCACCACGTCGACCGCGGCCGCGAAGCCGCGCACGGCATCTAAATCATCGTAGGCCGCCCGCACCTCGCGGTCGGCCACCTGGCCGGTGGGGGTGTCGTCGTCCGGCGAGAGGGTGTGCACCCGGTAGCCCATGCGCCGGGCCGCGATGGCGAACATCCTCCCGAGCTGCCCGCTGCCGAGCACCCCCACCGTGGCCCCCGGCAGGATCGGCCCGGCGGCCCCCGACCGTCTCCTCCCGCCTCCCGTCACGGCAGGGTCTCGGCGCGGACCTTCCGCGTTTGTTCCTGGGCAAACTCCTTGAGCCGCGCCGCCAGCTCCGGCCGCCGCACGGCGAGGATGCGCACCGCCAGCAGCGCCGCGTTGGCCGCCCCGGCCTTGCCGATGGCGAGCGTGCCCACCGGCACGCCGCTGGGCATCTGCACGATCGACAGCAGCGAGTCGAGCCCATTCAGGGCCTGGCTCTGCACCGGCACCCCGAGCACCGGCAGCAGCGTCTGGGCCGCGACCATGCCCGGCAGGTGGGCCGCCCCTCCCGCCCCGGCGATGATCACCTCGATGCCCCGGCCCGCGGCGCCCGTCGCGAGCTCCCGCATCCACTCCGGGGTGCGATGGGCCGAGACGATGAGGCACTCGTGGGGGACTCCAAAGCGCTCCAGCATCTCGTCGGCGTGGCGCATGGTCTCCCAGTCGGAGCGGCTGCCCATGACGATGCTGACCAGGGGCGGCTCGGCGGGAGAAGTGGGGCTCATGCGGGTCGCTGGGGTGTCGTTTTGGCAGCTTAGCACAGCGCCTTGGGCAGCCCCGGGGCCTCCCGGCGAGAACCGGGCGGCGTGTCACAGGAAACTCACATCCAGCATGGCTCTGGCACCCCAACCTCGGCTAAAATGCCCGCGAACCACCAGCACCCCGAAATCCGAAAAAGGAGGATTCTTATGAAGTGTGCAGCTTGGGTGAGGAGCGGATGGGTGTGTGCGGCGGTGGCCCTGCTACTGCTCGTAGCGGCCCTGCCCGTCGCCGCCCAGACCGACGTCACGACCAGCCGCATCAGCGGCACGGTCAGCGACGGCGAAGGCAACGGCCTGCCGGGAGTCTCGATCGAGGCGTCCAACACCGAGACCGGCCTCGTGCAGTCGGCGGTCACCGACGAGCGGGGCTTTTACCGCATCCTGAATCTGCCGACCGGCACCTACAACGTCAAGGCCGCGCTCGAGGGCTTCGCCACGGCCACCCGGCCGGACGTGCGCCTGCTGCTCGGCTCGACCCCCACGGTCGACTTCAAGCTGACGCTGTCCACGGTCAGCGAGACGATCACGGTCACCAGCGAGGTGCCGGTCGTCGAGGCGACCAACACCGCGATCTCGACGACGATCACCAACGAGCAGATCGAGAACATCCCGATCAACGGCCGCGACTTCAAGAGCCTCGTCCTGCTCACCCCCGAGACCCGTCTCGACTCCGAGCGCGGCAACCTGGCGCTTTCCGGCCAGCGCGGGATCAACACCAACGTGACCGTCGACGGCGTGGACTACAACAACGCCTTCTTCGGCGGCACGGTGGGCGGCGCCGAGGGCCGCGCGCCGCTGTCGATCTCCCAGGAGTCGATCAAGGAGTTCTCGGTGATCACCAACGGCGCCTCGGTCGAGTTCGGCCGCTCGGGCGGCGGCTTCGTCAACATCATCACCAAGAGCGGCACCAACAACCTGCACGGCTCGGCCTTCTACTACGACCAGCCGCAGGACCTGATCGCCGATTACGCCAACGGCACCAAGCCGGCCGACCAGAGCAAGCAGCAGTTCGGCGGCTCGATCGGCGGGCCGATCATCAAGGACCGGCTCTTCTACTTCCTCTCCTACGACCAGCAGAAGCAGGACCTGACCGTGCCCATCGCCTCCTCCGTGCTGAGCCCGGCGGTCTTCGCCCGCTATCCGCAGCTCGCCTCGCCGCCGCAGTACGTGCAGACCCGCGACGGCGACGTGACCTTCGGCCGCCTCGACTTCCAGCTCAACGACTCGCACCGCCTGCTGGCGCGCGTCAACCTGACCGACTACGAGGGGGTCAACGGCACCTCCAACGCCCAGAGCCGCACCGAGAGCTACAACGGCTTGGAGGGGCTCGACGCCAAGGCCTACGTGGGCTCCTGGTCGGGGACGTTCACCTCCAACCTGCTCAATGACCTGAACCTCAACTACATCGTCGAGGACACGCCGCGCGAGGACAAGGGCCTCAATTTCCCCGAGTTCCAGGTCGGCAGCGCGCGCTACGGCGAGGTGAGCTTCCTGCCCATCACCTCGACCACCAAGCGCAAGGCCTTCGGCGACACCGTGACCTACGCCGTCGGCGACCATGTCGCCAAGTTCGGCGCCGAGTACAACGACACCACGATCGACCAGGTCTTCCGCGGCAACTGGCGCGGCGTCTTCATCTTCTCGAACGAGGCCGACTTCCTGGCCGGGCGCTGGAACCAGTACCGCCAGTTCGGCGGCCTGGGCGGCCTGACCTCCAGCCAGGCCGGGCGCGCCAACTTCGGCCAGAAGGAGACCGCGGCCTTCCTGCAGGACCAGTGGTTCCTGAGCTCGAACCTGACGCTCACCGCGGGCGTGCGCTGGGAGAGCCTGGACAACCCGAACGATCCGATCCTCAACCAGAACGACCGCAACGCCAACGGCTCGTTCAAGCTCAACGGCGAGATCCCGGACGCCAAGAACCAGCTCTCGCCCCGGCTCGGCCTCTCCTGGGCGCCGGACTCGAAGACCGCCGTGCGCTTCTCGGCCGGCCGCTTCTGGTCGCGCACCCCGGCGATCCTGTTCGCCCAGCTCTTCACCTCGAACGGCCTGCGGGGCACCCAGTACACGATCAACGCGCCGCGCAACCCCACGACCGGCCAGCTGTCGGCTCCGACCGATCCGCTGTCGCCCGGCTGGGGCACCAACTTCACCATCAACGGCGTCGAGCGCATCGACTTCACCCGCGTGCCCAACCCGTCGCGGCCGGGCGTCTTCGCCATCGACCCCGACTTCGACAACCCCTACACCGACCGCTACACCCTGGGCGGCGAGCGCGAGTTCTTCGCCAACACCTCGGTGGGCGTCGACTTCACCTACGCCGAGGGCAAGCAGCTCCAGCGCCTGGCCGACATCAACCGGCGGTACGACGGCACGACCGCTTCCAACGGCCTGCCCCGCTACAGCAACACGTCCTTCCCCTTCCCCTTCTACGGCGTGATCACGACCAGCCTCTCCGACGCCTCGTCGAAGTACCAGGCGCTGACCGCCACGGTGCGCCGGCGGCTGGCCAACCACTACAGCTACTACGCGGCGGTGACCTACGCCAAGGACAAGGACAACGACTCGAACGAGCGCAACTTCTCCGGCATCCAGGCCGAGGACTACAACGACCTCGACCTGAACTGGGGCTACTCCAGCCGCGACCAGCGCTGGCGCGGGGTGCTCAACGGCCTGTGGGAGACGCCGTGGTGGGGGATCGGGCTGTCCGGCTCGTTCGTCTACAACACCGGCTTCCCCTACACCGCGCTGACCAACGTCGACATCAACCAGGACGGGCAGGCCGCCACCGACCGGCCGACGGTCAACGGCACGCACTTCGACCGCAATAGCTTCCGGCAGCCGGACTTCTACAGCCTCGACCTGCGTATCGGCAAGCAGTTCAAGCTCGGGCCCGGCAACCTCGAGGCCTCGGTCGACTGCTTCAACTGCACCGACGCCGCCAACCGGTTCGTGCCGGGTGCGGACGGCCTGCTCGCCCGCACCTCGGTGTGGGGCACCGGGCAGGCGCCGGTCGCGACCTTCGGAGCCGAGACGGGCGTCGGCGTGCCGCGCACGTTCCAGCTCGGCCTGCGGTACGATTTTTAAGTTCTAGCCACTGGCAAGACTGAGGCATGCAACGGGGGGTGGCGACACCCCCCGTTGTTGTTTTTAGGGCCACCGCTTTCTTGGCCCGGATCGGACAGCCCGGCTCGCGGGCCTTGCCTTCGGCCATCTTCCTGCGTTGATTCCATGCCCCCTCCTGGCCCTGCCCGGCCCCCCTACCGGCCATGCCGGCCAGGACTAGCCTCCCCCACGGGGGAGGGACCCGCCCACCCTCGCGCGGCGCAGGTTGGCCGGCACCCCGCCCTCGCGCGGCGGGTCGCTGGTGGTCGCTGGCGGAAATTTAGATCCCGGTGGGCTTCGGGCGGGCGACCTTCGGGACCTCGGGCGGGGCCACGTTCCAGATCTCGCCCAGGGCGCGGATGAAGTTGCCGCCCAGGACGGCGCCGATCTGGTCGTCGGTGTAGCCGCGGCGGATCAGGCCCTCGGCCAGCTCGAAGGTGCGCCGGGCGTGGTGGAGCCCGGAGACGACGTAGCGGGAGCGCACCCGGCCGGTGCCCGGGTCCATGGCGTCGATGTCGGCGTCGCTGCCGAAGCCGACGTGCTCGACGCCCACCAGGCGCGCCACGTGGTCGAAGTGGTCGAGCACGTCGGAAAGCGCGGCGGGCTGGCGGGCGCTCACGAAGGCGGGCACGACCGAGATCCCCATCACGCCGCCGCCGGCCGCCACGGCACGGATCACCGCGTCGGGCTTGCAGCGGGGATTCGCCACCAGGGCGCGGCAGTTGGAGTGGGTGACGAGCACCGGCTTCTTCGAGGCGGCCGCCGCGTCGAGGCTGGTGCGGTCGCCGCAGTGCGACACGTCGACCGCCATGCCTACCCGGTTCATCGCCGCCACGACCTCGGCCCCGTAGCGGGTCAACCCTCCGTCCTGGGGCTCCTTGCAGCCGCTGCCCAGCCGGTTGCGGGCGTTGTAGGTGAGCTGCGAGACGCGCTGGCCCAGGCGGTGGAAGTCCTCGACGTCGGCGGGAGTGCGGAAGTGGTCGGAGCTCTGGAAGCCGATCAACACGCCCAGCCGGTCCTCGCCAAGCCCTGAAAAATCGGCCGCGGTCTCGATGCGGCGAAGCCGCCGCTTCTGGCCGTCGAGCAAGTGGTTCCAGCCCGCGGCCCATTCGAGCCCGGCCTGGTAGGCGTCCGCGCGGTCGGGGTTGACGGCCGGGTGGAAGGCCTTGACCCCGGACCACTTGAGCTTCAGGAACTCGTTCTCGGTGAAGCGGGAGGGGTCGTTGAACCAGCCGTAGAGCTTGGGCCAGTCGAGGGTGAACAGGCCCAGCATGTCGACCACGGTCGAGCGCCCCACGAGGTCCAGGGCGCGCGCCGAGACGTCGGGGCCGGTGTCGGCGAACAGGCTGAACCGGCCGCGGTTGATCATCGGGGCGACAACGGCCCCGGCGCCGGCGAGCAAGCCGGTCCTCAGTACATCTCTACGGCTCAACATCTGTGTCGCTTCTCGCTGGGGGGATTGTACGCTCCCCGGGTGGGGAGGGGAAGAGGGAAATAGAGGAAATTCCAAAGAAGGGGCCGCAGCCGTCGTCTCCTCTGCAAGGATTACAACGAATGGCTTGTCCTGCCCGGCATGGATGGTGGGGGGGCCGGGGAGGGCTGGTCCTGCCCGGAATGGATGGTGGGGGGCCTACGGTTCCGCGGGATTGCCCACGGCGGCCGGAAGCGGGATCCAGCCGCTGGCCGGCAGGAAGGTTCTCTGCTTCAGATCGACGACCACCCCGTAGGCGCCGAGGGCGCCGATCCGGCGGCCGGGCTTGTAGGTGAGCGGGGGCAGCAGGCCGGTGTCGAAGCGCTGGAGGCTCTCCAGCCGCTCGACCAGCGCCTCCCGCGTCAGCTCGCGGCCGGCGCGGTTCAGGGCCTCGACCAGGAGCTTGGCCGCGGCGAGGGCCGCGACCTGGGCGGGCGTAGCGCGCGGGGTCGAGCCCGCCGAAGCCGAGCCCGCCCCGGAGGCCAGCCGCGCGAGCTCGACCCGGGCGGCGGGGGTCTGGTCGGACGGGAGGGTCGGGAAGGCGAGGAGGATCCGGCGGTCGAAGGACGGGGGAGCGGCCAGGGCTTCCGCGCCGGCCAGGGGTCCGGGCGCGAGGATCCGCGGCTGCCATCCCAGCTCCGCCGCGGCAACGAGGAACCGCGCGAGGTCCGGCCCCGGCGCGGCGAAGAAGACCGTGCCGGCGCCCGCGTCGCGCAGCTCGCGGACCAGCGCTGCGGCCAGCCCGGCCGGGAGTCCGCCCGGGTCCAGGCGCAGGCTCGGCCGCCGCGGCGACTGCCGTGAGGTGGGGCTCCTCGCCGGCCACGACCGCGAGCGCTCCGGCCGGCTTGCCATCCTGGACCGCCAGCTCGACCGCCGCCAGGCCCAGCTCTGTCAGTCCCGGGAGGAGATAGAAGGTGGAGGAGCCGGTGCCCCCCGGCACCGGCGAGCCTGTGGATCCGGTTGGCGATGAGCCGGTGGGTCCAGGCGGCAGTGAGTCCGGGGGCCCGGACGGCGGCGAGCCTATGATACCGGCCGGCGGCGGGCTCACGGCACCCACGACCGGCAGCTCGCGCTCGGCGAAGAGCGCGGGCAGTTCCGCGTCGGCGCCGGCGAGATGGGTGCCCACGAGCGCAAAGACCGGCTCGCGGTCGAGCCAGGCGGCGACCTGGGCCCGCCGCTCCTCGGGCGAGCCGTGAGGCGTCTCGGCGAGCAGCTCGATCCGCCGGCCATAAACGCCGCCCCGCCGGTTGACTTCCTCCAGGTAGGCGCCGAGCAGCGCCCGGACGCTCGCGCCGGCGGGCCCCTCGGGCAGCAGGGTGCCCACGCGCAGGGTGCTCTCTCCCACGCCCGGCACGGGCTCGCTGCCGAGGCGCTTCAGGTAGGCGAGCAGATCGGCCATGTCGGCGAGCGACATCCGGTAGCGGGGCATGGCCGCATGCAGCTCGTTGCCCGCCGGGTCGAGCCCCAGGGTTACGGCGCGCTTGAGCAACCGCTCGTCGTAGGGCGGATGGGTGCGCCCTCCCGGCCGGGTCGCGCCGTAGGGCCGGGTAAGGACGTGCCAGCGCAGATCCGGGGGGCTCACCCCCCCCTCGCGGCCGCCCCGGCCGTCGCGGCCATGGCAGCCGCCGCACGGCATGGCGTCCGCCGGCACCTCGACGGCCCCGGCCGAGAGCACGGCCGTGATCTGGCTGCCCGACGGGCTCGCGCCGGTGCGGTAGATCTGCCGGCCCCGCTCCTCCGGGGGCGTGAGGCCCTGGGCGGACGCGTCGCCGGGAGAGCTATGGAAGATGCCGGCGAGCAGCAGGGCCACGGCCGCGGCCTGCGAGCGCCACTGGCCTGGCCTCGTCCGTAACTTCATCCGCGATGCCTCGCGGCTTTCCGAGCCTTCACCTGGACTCATCCCATGCGCTCATCCGCGTTTTCCTCGCGATCGTCCGCGCCCGATCCGCGCCTCCTCCACGACCGCTCGCGATCTTCTGCGCCCCACGAGCCTTCCTCCGTGCCGAGCTGCGCCCGGTCCGCTGCGCCCTACCCGCGATCGTCGGCCACGCTGGCCACGACCTGCAGCAGCTCGGCCGGGTCGGCTAGCCCGAAGGCCTTTTTCCACAGGCCGGTCGCGTCGTTGCCCAGGATGAAGAGGTTCTGGTGGTCCTGCGGCTGGGCGGCGTAGCCGCCGAGCTTGCGCAGGGCCGCCTCGACGTCGGCCTTGGCGCCGGTCAGGAAGTACCAGCCCGGCCGGGCGTGGTAGCGGGCCGCGTACTCCTTGAGCTTGGCGGGCGTGTCGTTCTGGGGGTCGACCGAGATCGAGAGCAGGTGCACGTCCCGCCCCACGCGCTCGCCGAGCGCCTCCTGGATGCGCTCGAAGGTGCGGCTCATCCGCGGGCAGGCGCCGCTGCAGCTCGTGAACATGAAGTCGATGACGACGACCTTGCCCGCGATCAGGTCCGAGTACAGGCGCCGGGGTCGGCCGTCCTGGTCGACGAGCGGGATGTCGCCGAAGTAGCGATGCGCGGGCGTATCCGCACTGGCCGGATCGGCCGGGCTGGCTGGATCCGTCGCCGGAGCCGCGGACGTGGCGCTGGCCGACCGGCCCGAGCCTCCACCCGGGGCTGCCCGGTAGGCCGCGGGTATGACACCGCCCCGGCCATGGCGGGCCTGCGCCCCCTCCGGGCTGGCCGTAGGAGCAGCGGTCGGGGCGCCCTTCCTGCCCTTTCCGGCTTCCGCTCCCGCCGCAGCGCCGGCGCCGGGCGCCATCTTGTCGATCAGCTCGGCCAGGCGCGCGGGCGCGGTCAGGCCGTAGGCGCGGGTCCACTCGCCGCGGGCGTCGTTGCCGAGGAGCACCAGCGGCGAGTGGTCCACGACGTTCGCGGTATAGACCCGCAGCGCCTTGAGCAGCCCGGTCACCTCGGACCTCTCGCCGGTGACCAGGGTCCAGCCGGGGCCGGCGCCGAAGCGCTCGCTCCAGGCCTTGAGCCGCGCCGGAGTGTCCCTCGCCGGGTCGACCGAGACCGAGATCAGGTGCACGTCGCGCCCGGCGCGGTCGCCGATCAGGGTGCGGAGCCTGGCGAAGCTCGCCCCCATGGGCGGGCAAATCGTGGTGCACGACGTGAAAATAAAGTTGACCGCCACCACCTTGCCGCGTACGAGGTCGCTGTAGAAGCGCACCGGCCTGCCGTCCTGGTCGACGAGCGGCGTGTCCGGAATGGCGAGCCCCCGCCGAGGCTCGGTCTCGGGAGCGGCCGGCACGGCTTCCGGGGCTGTGGGGTGCTGGTGCCCGCCCGGCTGGGCCGCGAGGGGGGATGGGCCACTCATCGGTCCGAGCACCGGCGCGAGCAGCAGGGCGAGCGTCAGGCTCCGGGCGACGCTCTTCCCCGGATTCTTCTGCGGAGACATGGATCCCCCACCTCTCGGAGAGTCTGTCCAGAAAGCCCGCGTGACCGGAGGAAAGCTCATGGCTGCGATCCTCCTCCGGGCCCTGCCGATGGCTGCACGGCCGCTTTCTCCTCTCGGGCCCTCGCCCGGAGCACCAGCAGCGGCGCCTTCTGGAACGGCAGGCCCGCCGAGGCCGCCTCCAGGAAGACGAAGTAGATCCCCGGCTGGGGCGGCTCGAAGGTGATCTGGTACTCCCCGCCGCCAAGATCCTCGGCCCACTGGCGCTGCTGCCAGATGCCCGGGGTGAGGAAGGTGAGGGCCCGCACGTCGGAGATGCCCGGCTTGGGCGCGCCGCTCGCCGGGTCGGTCAGCCGCACGCGCAGGCGCACCGGCTCGCCCACCCCGACCTCCTCCTGCCGGGTGAGCAGCTCGACCCCGACCCGCGGGTGGTCGCGCTCGGCCTGCGCGGGGTCCTCGGCGACCGCCAAGGGGAAGCAGTGGGTCGTCCGCGGCGCGTCGAGGAACAGGGCGAGCTCGTAGCCGCCGGGCCGGCCCAGCCGCACGGTCGTCTCGTAGGTGCCGGGCCGGGTCTCGCGCAGGCTGCGGTCCACCACCAGCACGGCCCGCGGCTGCCGGCCGTAGTTCTGGAAGTGCCCCATGGGCGCGGCCATCCCTTCCTTGTAGAAGTAGATCGCCTTGTCGAGGGGGTTGGCGACCAGCACCGCCGGCGCGCCGGGCGCCTGCACGATGCCGGCCGCGAGAGACGGCTTCGGGCTCTCCCCGGGCGGGTGCTGGCCGCCGGGGAAGTCGACCAGCGGCACCGGCCGGCCCTCCACTCCCGCCACCGCGAGCGGCACCATCAGCACGGTGTCGCTGCCGCGGTGGCGGACATAGGCCAGCTCGTCGCTGAAGGCGACCTCGACCGGCTGATCCTCGACGTCGGCCGTCTGCACGATGCGGTTGCTCGCCGCGTCGAGGATGTGCAGCAGGTCCTTGCCGGGATGGAGGAGGAAGCCGAGCCGCCCGCCCGGCGCGAAGCGGAGCGCGCCGAGGCCGGGCTCGGCCTGGAGGCGCGCGGTCACGGCCGGGCCGGACTCGCCGCCGGGGCGGACGACCGCCACGGTGCCGTCGCCCGAGTTGACCACGTAGGCGGCCCGGGCGGCGTCCGACCAGGCGACCGAGAGCGGGCCCTTGCCGGTCGCGACCTCCCGCAGCCGGGTGAGGCGGGCCGCGTCATAGACCGAGACCGTGCCGGCCTTCTCCGCGGTCGCAAAGGCGAACCGGCTGTCCGCGGAGAAGGCGAGATCGTGCCGCCCCTCCCCCGCGGGCAGGTCGGCGGCCTTCTTGAGCGTGCGGGTGTCGAAGACCGCCACCCCCGGCCGCCCGCCCGCGGCGCCGTCGTGGCCGTCGTGGATCACCCAGAGGTACTGGCCGTCGGGCTGCAGCCCTAAGCGGCGGGGCCTGGGACCGGCGTCGAGCTCGGTCACTACCTTCCAGGCGTCAGTCTCGACCACGGCCACCCGGCCCACCTCGGGCATGGAGACGAAGAGCCGCGTGCCGTCCGCGGTGAGCGCCCAGTCCTCGCCGGGGCTCTTCAGGAAGACCATCGCCAGCAGCTGGCTGTTGCCGAAGCCGAACAGGGGATCGACGACCGAGATCGTGGGTTCGTCGTTGAGCGCGAGCACGTAGTAGGTGTTGAGGTCCACCTCGGGACGGGTGAGCAGCGAGCCGCCGAGGAAGGACTCGATCTTCTCGCGGCAGCCGGGAGCCGGCGCCTCCGCCCCGGAGGTGGGGCCGAGCGGCGGGGCCGACAGGTCCATCCAGGCGCCCGGGTAGAGCCCGGAGAGAGGCGCCCCGGTCTGGGTGTCCGAGACCGCGAGGCGCACCCGCGCGGGCTCGCCCGAGGTCAGCGGGCCCTTGCCGCCCAGTGGCTCGACCGCCAGCTCGAAGGCGATGCCGCCCTCGACGAATTTCTGGACCGTAGAAGCGGGGCCGGGGGCGGCGAGACCACCCCCGGCGAGGGCCCGCCCCGCGCCGCCGAGCAGCGCGAGGCAGGTGAAAAGCACACAGAAAATCGACCGCATCGAGATCTCCCGGCCGCTACTGGACCCGCAGGATGCCCCACAGGCCGTTGTCGAGCCCCATGCCGACCTGGTCGCGGAACAGGTAGTCGCCGGTGATGGTGAACTTGCCGCCGGCGCCGTTCCTGAGCAGGACGTCGAAGTGGTTGGACGGCCCGTGCCCCATGTGGGCGCCTTCCCAGAACGAGAAGCCGTTGCGGCCGAGCTGGGTGGAATTCGCGACGTACGGCTCGCGGTCCCACTGGTGGCCGGAGAGGCCGAAGACGATGTTGCGCGAGTGGCCGCCCGGCATCAGCACGCGCAGGCGCACCGACTGGCCCGGGATGGCCTGGAAGATCGGCGTCTGGGGCTCGGCGCCGACCTTGGTGTTGGAGAGCACGTCCCACCAGTCGGGGAAGTTGTCGGTGTCGGTGAACTGCGTGCCGGGCGGGTGCTGCATGCGCTTCCACAGCGGCTCGGTGCGGTAGTTGATCGCCTTCTGCCCCGAGTCCTCGGGGTCCTCCTCGCAGCCCAGGTTTTCGACCGGCCATCCCTGCCCGGTGGCCGGGGTGGGGTCGTCCGGGTGGCACAGCCGCTCGAGCGGCTCGTCGGTGCGCATGTTGACGTCGTTCTGGAAGATCACCACGAACTCGCGGAAGCCCCCCTCGAAGCCGCCGTTGACGTTGGCCATGGAGTGGCGCGAGGGGTCGAATTCGGAGACGAAGCCGTTCTTGGGCTCGATGATCAGCGCGCCGAAGGCCCCCTTGCTCGCGTGCTCGATGCGGTCCGAGGAGATCAGGTTGGTGGCGCCGAACTCGATCGGCGTCGCGGTCACCGCCGTCGTGCCCGCCCCGACCGCGATGTCGCCGGCGTACCACTCATAGGTCTTGAACTGGCCCGGCGCCACGGTCTGGGTGAGGTTGCGGCCGACGTTGGCGCCGTCGAAGCGGCTGACGTCGTAGTAGAGGAGCTGCGGGTGCAGGCCCACGTTGACCGAGGGCTTGATGTCGTTGGCGTTGAAGCCCTCGACGATCATCGGCAGCGAGCTGTAGCCGTCTAAGTCGCTCGCCGTCGCGGGCAGCTTGTTGCGCAGGGTCAGCTTGATGCAGTCGCCCGCGAAGGCGCGCAGGATCAGCGGCTCGGGCTTGGTCGAGAAGATCGGCTTGAGCTTGCCCGTGGTGTCCAGGTCGGCCGAGCGGACGTAGAGGATGGAGGTCGAGTCCCACAGGGGGCCGAAGCTGCCGTCGGTGCGGCCGTTGTAGACCAGCCGGCCGCCGGGCAGCGCGCTGGCGGCGGTCACCGCCGAGACGTCGAAGGTGCGCACCGGGGCGTTCTTCGGGCAGGAGAAGTCGTAGGCCCCCAGAGTGCCGGGGTCGAGCGGGTGGCGGTTCCCCGGCGGGTTGTCCGGCAGCTCGAAGAGGTCCTGCTGGTGGTTGTTGTAGGCGCGCAGGATCCCCCAGATGCCGTTCCAGAAGTCGTCGCTCGAGGAGCCCGCCGACCACAGGCGGTCGGCCGCGGAGCCGTTCGGGTTCTTGATCACCTGCGGGATGATGAACTCGAAGTGCTCGGAGATGCCCATCATCTGGCTGCCGCGATAGCCGGAGTTGGTCTCCGACGGCTCGAACAGCCACTTGACGCCGTGGATGCTGAAGTTGTGCCCCTCCTCGTGGGCGCCGACCAGGACGCGGATCTGCACCCGGTCGTTCTCATAGGCGCGCAGCAGCGGGGTGAACGGGTCGGTGTCCCCCACGTCGCCGGTTAGCGGCGCGTAGAAGCCGGGCTGGGCGTTGAGCGCGGGATCGGCGCGCGGGATCGAGGCGAAGGCGAAGGCGAGGTCGCCCGCCTGGCCCGAGGCCTGGCCGTTGGTCGCGGGGTTGCGCACCCGCAGGGCGATGGGCTCGTGCCGGTAGTTGACCGACATGGTACCCGGGTCGTCGGCCGAGATCAGCTCCGGGCAGGGGGGCAGGGCATTGCTCTCCGGGCAGCGCTCGGGCCGCGCCAGCAGGTCGGGCAGGCCGATCTCCTCCCGGCCCGGCGGGTTGACGGCGTTGGCCGGGTCGGGGAAGTGGTTGCTGTCCCCCTCGTAGGCGAGCTGGAAGTCGCCGAACTCGAGCAGGAACTCCCGGTAGGAGGGCTCCTCGCTCCCCGGCGGGTCGATCACCGCCTCCCAGGTAGTGGGGCCGCCGTCGTGCCGGCCGCCCAGCACGGCGCCGGTCTCGTTGTGGTACCAGACCGAGTCCTTGGGCTCGATGACGAGGCCGGCGTAGAGCCCGGCCTGCTGGTGGGTCGAGGGGCCGAAGTGGTCGTGGGTGAACACCGTGCGCAGCGTGCGGTCGTTGCCGGCGTTGTCGCGCACCGGATCGGCCCACCAGCGCTGGACGGTCGTCTGGGCGCCCAGCCAGGCGTTGTTGGGCCCGGCGCCGAAGAAGGGGTGGGCCCTGGCCTGCGGGCAGGCAAAGGTGCCGTTCCTGGTATCGCCGGCGGTGCAACTGTTGGCGGCGCGGATGGCCTTGATCCGCTCGCGCACCTCGTCGGGGCTGAACGAGCCGTCCTCGTAGTTGAAGCCGTTGGCTGCGCCGTCGGAGGCGGTGACGTCGAACTTCACGAGGTGGATGTGCTGGCCTAAGACGTCGGTCGGGGTGCGCACCTGGAAGTCGTCGAGCTGGTACTCGTTGGGCACCAGGTTGGTCAGCCAGTAGTTGATGCAGGTGTTGCTGTTGGACCGGAAGAAGAGAGGCTCGGGCGGCTTCCTGGCGGTGGAGGCGGAGAGGCCCAGGAAGTCGTCGACGTCCTCCCACAGGGCCGAGAAGCGCTGCTGCGGGAAGTGCCAGCCGGCCTTGTTGAGCTTGACGTCGTCCTGGATGTCGGCGGCCTTGATGGTGCGCGTGGGGGCGGTCGCATCGAGGCAGGGCTCGGCAAAGGGGGCGCCCGCCACCCGCGGGCGGCCGTTGACCGTGAAGCGGGTCGAGGTGTTGCACACGCCGTTGGGCTCGCAGCTGTCGAAGAACGGCTGCTCGTGGAAGGTCATCGCCTGCTGCTCGACGGGGGTGCCGGCCTCGGGGAGCGGCACGGCCGTGGCGGTCAACAGCGTCTTGTGGAAGTCGGTCCGGGTGTGCGCCTCGTCGAAGGTGCCGGCGGTGATGCGGTGCCGCGGCAGGCCGCCGTCGTCGATGGTGTCGAGCGGCGGCTTGGGGGGCCGGTGGCCGGCCTGGCCGGCGACGAAGAACGGGTAGCCGGGGTTGCCGGTGCCGCTGACCACGGCGTTGCCGGTGGCGTCGAGCTGGACCGTGGCGCCCGGCATGGGCGGCATGGGCTTGCCGGGCAGCGGCACGACCGCGGGGATGGGCGTGCCGCGCACGATCTCGCCGTCCGGCAGGACGCGGTTGGCGCCGGTTGCGGGCCGCCCGTCCTCGCCGAGCAGCGTGCCGCGCTCGAACACGTCGTGCACCCGCCAGAGCTCCCACATGCCCTGCGCGAAGTGCGGATAGAAGTGGCAGTGGAAGATCGCGTCGCCCACCGTGTGGTTGACGTTGCCGGCGCCCTCGTAGGTGATCTCGGCGGTGAACGAGGCGCCGGGGCCGATCGCCTGGCTGTCTAAGTAGGTCGACTTGTCGCTGTCGGCCGTGAACAGCCACTGATGGGCGTGCAGGTGGTGGATGTGGTGCTCCTTGGTGCCGGCGTGGAGCACGCGGAAGCGGGTGTGGTCGTTCAAGTAGGCGTGATGGACGTTGGAGGGATCGGAGGGGAAGAAGGCCGCGGTGGCCTTGGAGATCGGATCCGGCGTGCAGGCCGTGCCGCTTCTCAAGGCGTCGACCTTGGGCCGGAAGTCGGGCCTCTGCTCGATCGCGTTCGGGCTCGGGACCTCGCTGCCGCACGGCCAGTTGGCCGGCACGTCCACGATCATCGCCGGGTCGCCCACCGTCCACGAGGAGAGGAAGAACTCCTCGAACTTGCACTCCACGCAGTTGCGCATGGGGCCGACCTTGAAGCGGTTGGCGAGCACCTCGGCCCCGATGGCGGCGCTGCCGTAGTTGATGGCGAAGCCGTCGCGGCCGCTGTGCAGGGTGAAGGCGAGCGGGTTGTCGTGCGCCGGCGTCTCCGCGAACTGGGGGAACGCCTGCACGGCGCCGATCTCGTCGTGGTACATCACCGTGAACTCGCGGAACGGCTGCTCGCGCTCGGGGTTGGTGAAGCGGTTGAGCGGGAAGGTCCCCGCCGGGAACCAGCCCGCCGAGCGCGTCGAGACGGAGGTGCTGGGAGCCGAGCCGGCGATGACGGCGTTTAAATCCGTATGGACGATCTCGGTGCCCTGGAGCATATTGAGCACCGGCTGGCCGGCCCGCGGGTGGCCCGGCGGGTAGACCGCCTCGTAGTTGAGGATCGGCTGCCCGAAGGCGGTCGTCCCCGTGGTCGCGTAGTCGAGCTCCTGGCGGGTCAACTGGCTGCGGTACCAGCGGGCGCCCACGGGCTCGACCAGGATGGCGCCGAACAGGCCGGCGTTGGTGTGGCCGCCGTCGCCCTCGCCGCCGGCGAGCGCGCCGGCGCTGTTGACCACGTGCTCCCCCTCGCGATCGGCATAGAGGGTGTAGACGATGGACTGCCCCACGTCGACGATTCCGCTGGGGTTGGCGCCCACGTAGGTGCCGTCGTCGGTCGAGGACACGGTCCACTGCATGCCCACGGCGTGCATCGAGGCCCGGCGGGTGGCGGACTGGTCGTCGTCGCGCCGGGCCGGGGCGAGCAGGTTCTGGAAGCTGATGCGCAGGCAGTCGCCCACGTTCATGCGCAGCACGATGGGACGCGGCCGCTTGTTGCCGCGGAGCTGGACGTTGCCGGGCGTCAGGGCCGTGCCGCTGATCGGCACCACGTCGCGCCGCAGGGCGTACATCATGCCCTGCGGCTCGACGGCGCCCAGGCGGTTCAAGAAGAACACCTGATCGAAGGCGACCACGTCGGCCATGATCGTGCGGGCGCAGGTCTGGGCCTGGGCGGGCGGTGGGGCGAGGAACAGCGCGAGGAGCGGGATGAGCAGCGGCAGGACGGCTCGTTGTCTTGACATCAGTCCTCCTCCAGGTGAAACGAGCTCGGCGTCTGAGGCGTCGGGCTGGTTGGGCGACAGCGCGCTTCTGGAGTCGTCGAGGAGCGGGGCCGGCCTCGCGGCCCCGCTCCCGTGATCTCAGGTTAGTCTGGCTGCTCTGGTCATCTGCAAGGCTGAGTGGGAGATGTCGTGAGGCACGTCGTCGTTCCACCGTCCGGCTCGAAATACGTCGTATAGAGCACGTCATCCGTCGCCGACGCGCTGTCGGTCACGATGAGCTTGAGCGTGACCGTCTGGGAGCCGCAGAGCGTCTTGGTCAACGAGGCCCCCGTTCCCTGGAGGGTCGTGCCGATGTACCAGGCGTAGGTATACGGTGAAGTCCCCCCGGTGGCGCTGCCGTTCCAGGTAACCGCCTTGCAGTTGTTGAGGGGTGTGATCGTCTGGCTGCCGCCGCTCGTCTCGCCGTTGATCGCGGCGATGGGCGGCGCCGCCGTGTAGGTAAGCGACGTCGAGTAGGTCGCGTCGTCGGTCATCCCCAGGCTGTCGGTGACGACGAGCTTGACCGTGATCGTCTGGGGGCCGCAGAACTGCTTCGCCAGACTGGCCCCCGAGCCCTGGTAGGCCGTCCCGATGTACCAGTCGAAGGTGTAGGGAGACGTGCCGCCGGTGGCGCTGCCGGTCCAGGTGATGGTCTTGCACTCGTTGGCGGTGGCGAGCGCTATCGTTTGGGACCCGCCGCTCGCCTTGGTGTTGATCGCCGCCGTGGGCGGCGTGGCCGGGCAGAGATAGTTGGTATCCGTGGTCGAGTAGTCGATGCCCACCGTGGTGCTCACGACATGGGCATAGGCCTCGGAGTAGCAATCCAGGTTGCCGTTGGCGCTCGAGGTGGCGCTGCTGTCGAACCAGGTCCCACCGTATTTGGGGTCCTCCTGAGTCTTGGTCGTCGTCACCGTGCCGGCAGTCGCCCGGGCGTAGGTATAGGCATAGGTATCGCCGACGTAGCCGCAGGTGCCGTGGAAGTAGGCGCTCGCGGTCGCGGTGACGCCGGCGGCTCCCGACAGCGGGTCGGCGGCGGTATGGGCCCCGAAGGAGAAGTCGCAGCCGGCACCCGTATCGGCGATGACGGCATAGGGCTCCGTCTCGGGCGCGGAGGCGACCAGGCGCGACTGCGCATCGTTGCGGTCGTGCTTCAGGCGCGAGATCACCCGGCCGAGGTTCTCGTCCCGGCCGCGCCCGTACTCGTCCTCGAGCCGGCTGATGCGCTCGTCCAGCCGGTCCACCCGCCAGCGCAGGCCCTTCTTGCCGTAGGTGAACGTCTCCATGCGCCCGCCCCCCTTGCTGCGCTGCAGCACACCTTCCTCCACCTGCTGCCAGCCGTCGGCCAGCATCTGGGTCAGCCATGCCGGCTGGGATGCCGCCGGCGGCTCCGCCGAGCCGGGACGGGCACCGAAGATCATCGTCGAGAGGCAGAGCACGGCCACGACATGCGAGAGCCTGAACTTCACGGCGACTCCTTTCGAACATCTACCTGAGGGCCTCAATGGCCGAGAGGTGTCCCGCGCCGGTGCAAATGAATTGCCAATACTTCAATACGACACAGCGGTGCGCCTGGCGGCCTTTTTTATCGGCCCGCGCGGAGCGCAGCGGCAGGGCGCGCCGCCCCGAGCTCGGAACCCCAGAGCAGCGGCTTGTAAATCGGTCTGCCATCGATTCAACTTCTACAAGGCCGCGAGCGGGGTCGGCGCCCGGAGGGAGCTTCGGGCAGCGGTCTCTGGAGGCGAACGCAGGGAGCGGAGCTCGCCGCTCCCTGCGCCTTCACCCGGCGAGCCGTCAGGGTTGGAGGGAGATGGCCTGGAACGAGCCCGCGTCGAGGGCCCCGTTACTGTTGTCGATGACCAGCCGGATCACGTGGAGCCCGGAGGAGACGGCCACGCCGCTCTTGGTGACCGCCTGGACGCTGTTCCACGACGCTGTCGTGGGCACGGTGAGCGGCCCGGTCACGTCCACGCCGTCGATCTCGACGTGGAACGTCGCCCCGCCATCCTCCGCTCCCGCCTGGACGGAGAGGGTGTAAGTGCCGGCGGTCGTGACGTTGACCGTGTACTTCAGCCACTCCCCGGTCTGCGTTTTATAGACGGTCTGACCATAGCGGTCCACGTCCGCCGTGCGGCCCGGGCAGTACCCCTCACAGCCGGCCGTGACGTCGTGATAGGAGATCTGCTCGCCCCCTTCGTCGAAGTCCGTCACCTCGATCGTGCCCGGCAAGGGCCACGGAGTGCCACCGAACGGGACCTGCGCGGTGACGAAGCGCAGCGAGTGGAAGCCGTCGAACCCACCATCCACCGCCACCCGCAGCACGTGACGGCCGGCCGGCACGCGCACTCCCGATTTCACGATGGATCCCCAGATGTGCCAGTCCCCCGTGACCGGGACGGACAGCGGCCCGGTCACGTCCACTCCGTCCAGCTCGAGATGAATGGAGCCGCCGGGCGACCCGGTCGCAACCTGGGCGACCAGGGCGTACGTGCCCGCTGCGGCCACGTCGATCGTGTACTCCAGCCACTCCCCGGCCGCTGGATAGACAATGGTGTCCCCGTACATGTCCACATCGGTCGTCCGGTAGGTTGACTCATAGCCGTTACCCGCCGTGATGTCGTGGTAGGCGACTCCCTCCCCGCCCTGGTCGAAGTCCCCGGCCTTGATCGTCCCCGGCACGGCGGCGGGCCGGCCGGGGAAGGGGACCTGGTCGGTCGGGGCCGGTCCGGGGCAGGACGAGTTGGTCTGAGAGGACTCGTAGTTGACGGAGAGGGAGGCATCCCACGCCCGGGCGTAGGCCTCGGAGTAGCAGTCGAGCGAGCCGCTGACGCTCGCGCTGGCGGCGCTGTCGAGACCGGCGCCGTCGAATTTCGGATCCTCCTGGACGCGGATGCTCGACACCGTGCTGGCCGCAGGTGTCGCCCGTGCGTAGGCATAGGCGTAGGTGTTGCCGGGCAGGGACGTCTCCCCGCACTCGTCAGTTTCATAGAAGGAGGCGCTGGCGCTCGCGGTCACGCCCGGCGCGTCGATCGGCGGCAGCGGGCCGGCGGAGGCGAAGGCGTCCGTCATATTGAGGGGGAGGGTCGGGGTGGGGTCGGGAGCCTGGACGCCCCCGTTGGACGGGCACTGCGTCTCCACGGCGGCGCTGGTCGCAGTCAGCGCCGAGCCGCTCGTCGACTGCTGCGGCGCGGCCTTGAGCGCCGCCTCCGCCTCGGCCAGCTCGCCCTTCAAGGTCGCGATCACCCGGGCGAGATCCGCGGACGGGTACCGCCGGTGCTCCTGCTCCAGGGAGCGCACCCGCTCCTTCAAGCTCTGCACCGTGAAGCGCAGGCCTTCCTTGCCGTAGGCGTACCGCTCGACGCGGCCGGGCTCAGGTGCGGGCGGGAGAGGCGCCGAGCAGGCGGGCGGGCAGCAGGAGGAGCGCGCGCAGCAGCTCGAACAGGCCCTCCAGGGTGATCCCGATCAGCCGGAAGGGCAGGGCCAGCAGCCAGACTACGGGATAGAGCACCAGGGCCAGCAGAGCCACCGGCCAGCAGAGCACGAACAGGATCAGCCAGAACAGGAAAGCTCGCAGCACGCCTCGTACCTCCTCGCTTCACTCTACGGAGCCGGGCGGAAAAATGTTGCGCCGGCGCAAGGATCCTGTAAGGAATGTAAACTCTGCGCCTCCTCACCTCCCCCGCGGGGCCGCCGGCGGCTAGACTGGTCACGGTATGCGCTCGCGGACCTTCACCGAACGGCTCCCCCTGGCCATGGCGGCCGTTCTCGTCGTGCTGCTCGCCCTGCTCGCCCTCCTCCAATGGCGGTGGATCGGCGAGGTCAGCCGCCTGGAGCAGCAGCGTATGCGCGCCCGCCTGCACGCCGCCGGGGCCGCCATGGCCCGCGACTTCGACGGGGAGGTCACGCGCATCTTCCTCGCCTTCCACCCCGAGGTCCTGGAGGATCCGGCCGAGGGGATGGCCCGCACGGTGCGCCAGTACGAGCGCTGGCGGGCCGAGGCGCCTTACCCGGGCCTCGTCAAGGAGGTCCTGCTCGTCCGCCGCGGCGAGGCGGGCGGGCTCGACCTGCTGCGCCTCGCGCCCGGCGCCCGCGACTTCGTGCCGGTCCCGTGGCCGGCCGACCTCGCCGAGGTGCGGCGGGACCTCGAAAGGGCGCCGCGCACACCGGAGCAGGGCTTCCGGGAGTTCGCCCAGCTCGTCCACCTGGTGCCGGAGGTGCCGGCCATGGTCGTCCCGTGCAGCCTCACGCCGCCGCCCGCCGACGGGGCGGCCCCGGGGCCGCCGGCGCCGCCCTCCGGCGACTGGGCCCGCTCTCAGCTGGTGCTACGGCTAGACCCGCGGGTGATCGCCGGCGAGATCCTCCCGGACCTGACCCGGAGGCACTTCGGCGACGCGACGGGGGGCGAGTACGCCGTGGCGGTGCTCGACC
>JADMIO011089382.1_pt1 | contig 20631 bp, 6 predicted proteins | sample 8958161 | NCBI WGS metagenome assembly JADMIO01 (sample SAMN16585339, study PRJNA669376) | soil metagenome | isolation source: Crop rotation soil | place: USA: Cullars Rotation, Alabama | collected 2011 | reverse complement strand
CGCGACAACTTGTCCACGTGGAATTCTAAGCTTAGGATCCCAATGTGCTGGAAAGTCCATTGGTGCCGATGAGGGCCAGCGCCAGTTGCGCGGAAGCCACGGCGGCATTCGGCTTCCACTCGAAGACGAGGTTTGTGCCCGGGCGGGTGAGGAACCAGAGGCCGGAGGCGACGTTGGTGTGATCGTAACGAGGCGCAAGGTTGTTGGTGGCATCGGACGGAATCCGGCCATGAACGCCGTCGCCAAATCGAATGGTGCCCGTCTCGACATCGAGCGCGAAGAGGGTCCACGCCTCGCCCCGGCCGGCCAGATCCGGGAGCCGGGTTTCCAGGCGCGTGACGGCGTTCAAGCCGTCCGCCAAATCCTGATGACGCGCGATCGCCTCGCGCCATTCCCGGCCTGCCTCGCCTTCGCGGATGATTTGATCGAAGCCGGCGTTGAAATCGCGCCCGCCCTGCCAGTCGAGCAGCAGATCGGCGAGCACACGCGCGAGCGGGTCGCCGTATTGCACACGCTGGCCGGCTTCCGCCAGTTCGAGCACACGGCGGGTGACGACGGATTTTCCGAGCGGTTTCACATTAGGAGGCAACTGGCCGGCGGTGGCGACGCTGAGCGCCTGGCCGAGCACGCGGTTGGCGGCATCGAACAACGCGGGCGGCAGATTGGTCACGTAGCCAGGCATGCCGATGGTATCCGGCGAGAGCGCCACGCCCCGATCATCGAAACCTCCGCGCAGGCGAAAACGGCCCACGAGGCTGTCATCGCTCGTCGTCAAATTTGAAAAGCTGATCGCGCCGGTGCGCTGGGAGCGGATACGGAATTTCGCGGTGGCTGTCTGACCGGGAACGATGGTCCCCAGCACGACGGTTTCGGGAGTTTCGAGCACGCCGCCGCTGATGCTCGCAGAGGCGAGGGTCACTTGCACGAGGTTGGCCACGGAGCCGCCGGTGTTCAGGATGGTGACGTAAACGTCGTACGGCTCGTTGGCGCGCACCGTGCGCGGGTGCGAAAACGCCAGCGAGAACTTCGGATTGCGAACGAGCACCGAGCCTGCGGCCTTGCCTTTGATCTTCACGATGCCCGCGGCCAGGCCTTCGAGGTCGGCCGTGAGGTCGAGATCCATGACATGCAACCCTTCCTGCAACCCTTCGACGAGGAATTCGCCGGTCCCGGCTTCGCCGGGCAACAGCCGCGGGATGTCGTCGCTCGTGCCCGTCTTGCCGTCGGCGCCCGGCCGGACGACCGGCTGGAGGGGTCGAATGATTTTGTCGGAGCCGACTCGCGCGAAGCGAAGCGGATCATCGCCCGGCTGGTCGTAATTGGTGCTGACCAGCAAATCGGGGCCGGGCGGCAGCTTGAGCAGCGCCTGCACATTGAGCACGCTCAGACCGGAGCCTTGGGGCGCGGCGTTTTCGGTGAAGACCTGGACGCTGAAGAACTGGTTGAGGAACCCGACGTTGCCGGGCACGACCATTAAGGCCGGGATGGGCGGGACCTGTAGCGCGAGGTCTTGTTCGGAGTCCTCGGTGAACTGGAAATTAATGCCCTTGATGTCGATGTTGAGCCGGGCGGTTTCCAGTTCCTTGGGCAGCAGCGCGCCAAGGTCGAGTTGGCTGTTGATCGCCTCAGCCTCCGCCAGCCGGCGCTGCAGTTCGGCGGCGGGAATGATCTCGGTGTTTCCGCGGAACGCCGGCGCGACGACCGGGAATCGGACCGGGATGGTCTTGCCATCGAGCACGAAACCGACTTCGAACTCAACTGCGCGAAAGTTTTTCTCGTCGATGACGATGCCCTTGTCGCGAATCTCATCGAGGGTGAGCGGCCGCGAAGTAACTCGAGAGACGAGCACCTCGTCGAACACGCGGATGGGAACCGACGACGGGCTGCCCTCCTGCAGCGTGATCGTGTTTGTGCCTTCGACGCGCACGAGCCGGATATTGTCCAGCTGATAGTCCCCGACCAGTGGTAGCGGCGGCAGGAGCAATGCCTGATTGACCTGGCCGATCACGCGCCGCGCCGGAAATGAAGGGCCGCGCAGTGTAGCTTCGACGAAGGATCCCTGGGCCAACGGACTGTTTGTGCTGGCCAGGCCCGAAAGCTCGACCAGGACGGAACCGGCAACCGCCTTGGGCACCGAGAGGACGGCAGGAGTGATCCGAAGCTGCGTCCCCACGACCCGATATTCCAGCGAGGCGAGCGGAGCGGCACTCAGGTCAACCATCGATACCCAGGCCAACACAATGGCGATTGCGAGATCGAATCTTGCAGGGCGTTTTGAAAAGATGGCAAGGAAGACTGGCATGCGGTTCCTATCTCCTTGTTCTAAAGTTCCGCCCCGCATCCTTGAAGGGCTTGGCGTTGTTGCCTCGTTGGTCAGGCGGAGCGACTGTTGCGGAACCTGCGTCTTTGACCACCTCCGGTTCGACTTCCAAACCAAATACTTTGACTGGTCCTCGAGGCTGCGGAAGTGGATTCGCAGTCTGCGCTTGCTTCAGCTTTTCCTCCTTGATGCGCTCTCGTTCCCGCTGGGGATTGTAATTGGGATCGGCCGTCTTCGAACCTGGACTGGCGGGAGCCGTGCCTTCCGATCTCGGACGCGCGGCGGGATCCTGGCGCTTCATGGCCGGACGGATCGCCGGACCGGGCGTCTGCACCGCATCGTTGGCATCCGGCAGAGGATTGGTTGGTTGGCCCGCTGGCGTCGGGCCATCAGGATCTGGCCGGATCGGATTTTTGAAAACACCTGCTCCGCGTGGCTGCAACGCGTCGTCCGGCACCTTGGATGGGTCGGCCGAACTCACCGGTTTGCCGCCTGGGATGGTGCCTTCTGGAATGGTATCGGGCTCGGTATTGGCGAGGGGATTGGGCCGCCTGACCGTAACATCTCCCTCCACGTCATCCGCACTGTTTCCATGGCCGCCGGGCCGACGGATGTTGGGAATGGTTGGTTCATCATCCATGTCCACAATTATGCTTGGGCCAGGCGGATTTGGTTCTGACTTCGGCCTGGTCTCGCCATGCATCACTCCGGATCCCTGACTCGGCTCCGGCTGCGTCCTGCGCGGGCGATCAACATGGCGCACGCCACCCTGGCCGTTGATGGTTGGGCCATGGCCGCCAGCATTGCCGCCGCCTCGATGACCTGGCTTCCGTGTCGCCAACCCGGTGGGGTCCCTATACGAGATGGGATTGTTGGCAAACCCGGCGTAGAGATTTGGGCTATCCTCGTACTGCATCGGGTCGCGTTCGAGGAAGTGCCCGGTGAAGGGATCGTACCAGCGGGCCCGCATGTAGATCAGGCCCGTGTCGTAATCGAAGTATTGGCCGTGGAATAGGAACGGATTGCCAACCGCGCTGCGCGCCACCGTGCGGCCGGCGGTGCTGCCCTGGAGCGGGCCCTGGTGCAGGACGGGCGCGGTCGGAGCGGTCGTGTTCAAGGGCAGCGCGATGGTTGGATTTGGATTGCCCCACTCGTCCACAAAAGCGCCTGCCTGGATCGTCAGCAGGTTGGAGCCAGTGAGCGGCGGCGAAACCGTGAGCCGGAGGACGGAACCGAAGACGAAGTTCGGCTCGTTCTCCTGGTAAACGGTGGTGACGTTGGCCTGGCCCGATGCCGACGAGATGGCGATGCGGGAAGACGGATCGGAAGTCTGCAGAGCCAAACCTTGTCCGGGCACGTTTAGCGGCGGCATGATCGTTTCCGAGAACGCAACCAGGAGAGTGTTTCCATTCAGGCGCACCTGCGAAATGACGGGCGGGCTGGTGTCCTGGGTCTCGATGGCCGGTTGGCCCCAGGCGTCGTAGTGGACCCGCTCGAGCACCTGCCCCTGCGCATTGGCTACCGCAATGACCGATTCAGCATGGTCGCGCAGATAAAAGCGTCGCAGGACCCCGCCGACTCCGTCGGGCAGGTCCGCCGCCACGGGCGCGTCGCCATCCGCATAAAAATAGCGGGCGCGAAGCCGTGGCTGCGCCCCGATGGCATCCCATTCTTCGATGAGGCGCGCGCGGTCCCACACAAAGTGTGTGCTGGAGAGCGTGGAAGCACCCTGGCGGACGGTGCGATGATGCATCAGGCCGCCGGGCTGGTAATGAAATTCTATCTCGACGTTGTCGCCGCGTTCGACTCGGACCAGGTTGTTGCGGGCGTTGTGGAAGAACCGAGCTGACAGGGGAGAGGAATCCGCCGCGCCCGGAGTGGCGGGGCGCGCGAACAGCCGGCTTTCCTTGGCGTTGCCCAGGCCATCCGGCGCACTGAATTGGAATCCGTCGACTTCGAGCGCCCGCGTGAAGCCGGAATCGTGTGCACCAAGCGTTGCGGCGAAGGCGGGCACGACCGGCCCAATGAAGGCCAGCGCCCCTTGTCCCTGTCGGGCGAGGCCGTCGGGATTGAACAGGGTCGCTACGGTGAGCAACTCCAGGCTGCTGTTGCCGTAGATGTAGTCGCGGGCGTAAAGGCCCTTGGTCAGACCGAAGCCGCCTTGGAGACCATTCGCCGAACGTGGTCCAGCGATGGAGATGGCCGGCCTCGCCCCGTGCTCGAAGAAGTCGAGGCGATCTGCGTCGTCGAAGGAAAAGAGGTCCGCGCGTCCATGACGATGGACGAATTGACGGACGATGGGGTTGAAGCCTGCATCATAAAGGTAACGCAGGTCGGCCATCGCGGTCCCGTTAGTGGAGCTCAGAGTGTAGCGGCGGGAGAGAAGGCGGCGGCGTTTGTCCCAGTCGTTCAGCTCAACGATATTCGCGCCCAACCGGGATTCGAGCGGAAGGTTCGCGCCTTTGAACGAATTGATGGCCAGGATGGAACCGCCGCTATCGCCGATCTGGAAGAGGCGCCCCGAAGGCTGGCGAGATTCGTTGACCGTTCTGCCCGACGGATAGGTGACGGACTTGTAACTGCCATCCGTGTCGATGGTGTACGAGACCGGATACTGCTCATTCAACTCGTCGTACTCGACGCTGGTCAGCGGCCCCATGAGATCATAACCGAAGGTGGCGGAATTGTCGCCGCCGGTACCCTGCGTGTACTCGACGAGACGAATGCGGCTGAAGGCGTCGTAGATGACGCCGGATGCGTCGTAGTTCTGACCATCGTGCGAACTGGTGTGCCTGGTGATGCGGCCCAGGTTGTCATACACCACAGTGGCATTGCCGCCGCCAGGATAGCTGATGGCCGTTGGCAGGTTGTTGAGCTCGGGGCCTTCGAATTTCGTATCCTGGCCGCTGCGCAAGGTCCACTTTTCGGCGCGCAGAGTTCCGTCGTAGGTGTAGCGGTTGCCCTTGTCCTCCGCATCGAGCACGGCTTTTGGAAGGCGGTGGACGTCATACTGATACTTGAAGAGGACTCCCAGTGGACGCAGCAGGGATTTCAACTCACCCAGGCGGGTGTAGCTGAGGGTGGTGGTTTTGTTGCGCGCGTCCACCACCGTCCTGGGCTGGCCGTCCAGGCGCGGCGTCCCGAAATCGAGGAGTCGATCCACATCGTCGCGGATACGCGTGAGGTGATCGAGGGCATTGTAATCGTAGAAGGTGTTGTACGTGTTGTTGTCCTCAATCGATTCGATTTGTTCGATTCGGCGGTTGTCATTCGGGTGGTAAGTGACGTCGGCAAGCGAGTCCGTGATTCGTCTCAACCGCCCGGCGCCGTCCTCGCTGATGGCGGTCGTGTCGCGCGGGCCGGTGATGATGGTCGTCAGTCCATTGCCCGCCGTGTAGCTGATGTCGGAAATCTCGCTGTCAGCCTGGTTTCCGCGTCGAAGCGTCCCGGTCGGCCGACCCAGGGCATCAATGCCGGTCACCTGGTAATCTTCCACTTCGCCGGCAGCCGGGCTGGCGACTTTGCGCGTCATGAGTTGGCCGGTGCCAAAGTAGGAGAACTCCGTCGTCTCGTCGGCGTCACCGGCCTTGTCGATTATCTGCTTTGGGCGATCGTAACCGTCGTAGAGGATTTCCCGCGTCAGGGTTCCCTTGGGTTTGATGGCGGTGAGGTTGTTGTTCTTGTCGTAAGTGTAGTCGATGAAATAGCCGCCGGTATCTTCCTTGATCAGATTTCCCAGGTGATCGTATTGGAACGTCCTCGTGACTCCCTCCGGGACGATTTGGATTTGTTTGATGCGTTTGGCGTCATCCGGCGTGTAGGTGATGGTGATCGCCGAGGCCCCCTCTCCGATCTCGACATTCTTGATGACCCGTTGTTCAAGGAAGTTCATCTGGGTATAGGTGCTCTCTTCCTCGTAGAGCTCTCCGGAATCCATGGTGCGGGAGAGGTATTTGACGTTGCCATTCTCGTCGAAGCCGCGCTTCTCCTCATATCCCCCGCGCTTCCACAACGTCATTTGCAGCCGGGCGTCGTATTCCATCTGGATGGCGGTGTTCACGGGCGGGCTTTTGCTGGTCGGCATGCCGAGCTTGCCGCCGATCTGATTCTGGTCGTAGCCAAAACCCGTATGGAGTCCGCCGATGGTCCGGCTTGTCATGAACCCTCTGGTTTCGTCATAGCCAAATTGCTTATCGATTCCTTCCGCCGTGATCTCGTGTTCGAGCTGTCCATGCTCGTTGTACTGCTCGAACTTGTGCTCTTCCCCCGTGCTGTAAGTCACGCTGGACACGCTGCGCCGGTCGGTCGTGAGGAGATAGTTCAGGGCGAAACCGTTGAAGTCCTGATGTGCGCCTGACGGCTGGTTGTACTTCCTGTCGTAATCGAATGTGGCAGCCAGTGGATTGGGAGTTCCCTCCGTCGGCGCGCGTGACCCGGGGTGGATTTCCATGCGCTTTAAGTTTCCGCGCGATCGGAAGGCCGCATCGTCCGTCGCGTACGTATAGTGGATGCGGTTGCCTTCGGGATAGGTGACGGTTTCCAACAGACCGAAGTCGTTGAACTCGGTGGCAAAGTTCACGGACCCGTTCCCCACGCCGGCGCCCGTCATCTTGACGTTCGAGGGATACCCATTGTCGTCGAAGCTGATTTCCGTGGCGGCGTTATGCTCCTGGTCCGGGCCGGAAGACGTAGTGCTGGAACTGCCGACGTTCGCCGCGGTGTTGTTCGGCGGAACACTAATGGCCACTCCTCCACTGGCGCTCGTGCCTCCTGCCGCGACGGGCACACCGTTGTTATTGGCCGGCATGGTTGCTGCGAAGAGTGGCGTGCCCGAATTATTTCCGCCCCCGTTGGCGCCGGCGCCAGCGGTGATACCGACGAGTTGGCCGCAGTCGTTGTCGGCCAGATAGGTCGTCGTGGGGCGTCCGTCGAAGCCGCTGTTGACACCGGACAGCGGCGGGCCAAGCCGGCGCTGCAACACGCCTTCGGCGGTGTACTCGAATTTCACTTCGCGCTCTGCGTAATCGACAATCCGCGCGATGCGGCCATTGAGAAAGCGATTGCCGGTTTCGAGATCGAAGGCGGCATCAAACATCCGGTCGCCGGCTTTCCGGTAGTAGCCGATGTCGAGATAACGAGGGCTGTCCACCGACTTGTCCTCGATGCGAATCAATTCTCCGCGCTCGTTGTAACTCAGGACGTGATAATTCTTCTCGTAGCGATGATAGATTTTTTCCAGCCGGCCCAGCTTGTCGTAGAAATACTGCATGCCACCGGGCGTAAGCCGCACGAATTGTCCGTCGGGAAACTTGTAGAGCAGGTCGAACACGGCCTTTTCGTTTTCATCCGGCTTGAAGAACCTTCCGCCGCGATTGAGCCAGCCAAGGCGTGAATCCTGGACGAGCGGATCATTCGAAATCTCCGGGGGCGGATTGCTGCCAAGATGTTTGAAGAGGATGACCCGGCCGGCCCCGTTCACGAACTTTACATCGCCCGCCTGCGCGCGTTTGCTGCGCTGCAAAGTATCGCGCAGGATCAGCGGATCGACCGATCCTTGCGGGAAGACTTCCTGCCGCAGTTCGATCAGGTGCTGGTTGTAATTGAAGTCCCATCCGGGCCCAAAAGCGCCGTCCACCAGATCCTGATTCACCGCGGTGCGGACGAAGCGGATGTTCATCATCCGGCTCGGTAATTCGACATCCATCGTCGAATGCCGGAACTCGCCATTGGCTGCATTGATGGTGCCGAAAGTGCCCGGTACGGCCAGATCCCCACCGACCGGTGGCGGATTCGGGCCGACGATGTAAGCGCCTGGATAACATTCCACCTGTGAGGCGGCTGGGGATTTCAAACGCAGATTGGGCGCATCCGGGATCGCGGCAAAGGCGCCCACCACACCGTCATTACTGGCTGACGGGTCGATGAACGCCCGCAGCCCGAACCCGCTCCAGAGAACATGCCTGGGCCGGCCATCCACCTGCTGAAGCTCTTGCACCTCCGCGCTGGACATCCGCTCGTAGGTCAACGCGAACGGCTCCGAGAGATAAAGATTGTAGAGATCGCTCTTCGGATCGTTGGAAACCCGCCAGGCCTTGAGCGGCATGGTCGGCGCGTCGCACTCTTCGCGGAGGGCCTGACCAATGCCCTCGAGGCCCGTGCTGGACATGGCCTGCACCGGCGGGAATGCAAAGCCTTTGTTGCGGTAAGGATCACCCGCGCGATTCAGACTTTGCAGGCCGAGATCAATCTGCCGATGCGGGGCCGCGCCGCCAGGCGCATAGACGAGGACGTAATAGTGCAGCTCGGGCGCGGGAGGCGAAAGTGTTGATTCGGCGCCGCCGGTCGCGCGGAACCGGGCCGGAAAGAGGCGCGAGCGGAAGGCGAGATTGGTGCTGCTGAGGACCCGCTGGCGCAGGCTGGAATCATCGGCGAGAGCGGATGGGTTGACCAGGCTGTCCTCGCCGGTGAATGTGACGAACTCCAATCGCGGCGCAGCCTGGACGAGTTGCGCTCGCCCGCCCAGGTTCACCGTGAATAATCCCGCCGGGGTGGCGCCGAGGCTGATGTTGCCGCTGCCCGTGCCGGGAATCACGCCAACGACAGAGGGGTGCAGACCGTTGTTGGGCGGAATGGGTTCGGCCAGACGCCGCTCGTCCAACAGCACCGTGTCCGTCGTGGTCGCCAGGGCGAGCAGGCCGTCGCTCCGTTCGGTGATCGATTGCAGGGGACCGAGTCCAAGCGTCGGAGGAAATGAAATCAGGCGAAGCAGACGCGGGCTGTCCGGAAGACTGATATCGATCACGGCCAGCTTGTGGGCGCCGTCGGTGTCGGGTGACAATGACACCAACACAATGGCGCGCGCTTCCTCGGCTCCATTGATGTTCAACCTCGCGTTCAAGCGGCCAACGACCCGCTTCGGATGAGCGTTCGCACCGAAATTCAGTGTCGCAGTCTCTGGATCCGAATCGACGCCCTGGAAGAGCAGGGTGCGATAACCGGGCAGGATGGCAGAGCCAAGGGCGGGATCGAACGGTCCGAGGGAAACCAGGTTATTCCCGCCAGAAAGCGTGACGCCGAGCCAGTCCAACTGGCCCAGCACGACGTTGAAGTCGAAATCCAACAGCTTTTGGGTCGTGCCGTCGGTAGGTGTGAATCCGAATTTCTTGCCGAAGAATTGAAACGGCTCGCGCGGTGGGACCGGTGCAGTCTCGTTTTCGTCCACGTAATCGCCATCGTGATTCCTGTCGGTGCCTGGAATGCCGTCCAATGGAAGCGCGGCGCGCTCATCCAGCGACAGGCTGAATCCAAGGATCATTTCCTGGAGATCGATGAACCCGACTTCGTAAAGCTGGCCAGATTCGAGATAGGCCAGATACGGCGGCTGCCAGCGGATTTTAGTCACGGCGTCGGGCCGCCGGGTAATGATGGTGCGGACGATGGGAGTCGGGTTGGCCGGATCGGTCACATCGAAGACGCGCAGAAACTGGCCCTCGAAGGTGAGGTCGCCCAGGCGATCCACCGTAGAGCTGCCCAGTTCCCCACCCACCACCGCGAGGAGGTCGTTGGTCCGAACCGGGCCATCCAGGGCCAGTCCGGTTCGAAAGCTGTATTGAGGAATGAAGACCAGATCGCGCGGCGGGCCCGGCAGCGTGATCTGCGCGATCGGCAACGGGTTCGCCGGATCGATTGCGCTGAACACCCGCAAGCTTCCGTTCTGTCCGCGGTCCAGTGCGAAGACAAAGTGCCGATGCATCACCACGCCGCCGCCGAACTCCACCCCAGGCAGATTGTGGATGGCCAGCTTCGAGGTATGGAAGTTCAGCGTGTAATCCTGGTTGCCTTCCTCGCGCGGACGTTGGTCGAGTTCATTGCCGCGCAAATCCGTAAGCGCCTGCTGAATCGTGAGCGTGTAATCCTTGTCGGGTTCCAGCCGCGCAAAACTAATGGTCAAGGTTTGCTGATCGGGACTGAGCCGCAACGAGGGCACGCCGGCCCCGGGCGCATTGATGGAAATGTATTGCGGGTTTTGCAGGATGGTTTTGTCGATCGGCTCGTTGAATCGGATGGTGATGGGATCGCTCAGCGTCAACAGCCCGCCCGGCGGCGGATCGGATTGCGCCACGGCCGGGCCGACTGCGTCGTTGGGATCCACGGCGACGATGGGATTGGTGCCCACCGCCGGCTCGCTCAGGAACTCGATGACGTGCGTGATGGTCTGCACGGCGGGCCCGCCGGTGGCATCCACGCTCGCGGTCAGCCGCAGAACCCCGCCCACTGGCTTGTCCGCCCGGACCGTGATCCGCCGCCGGATGCGATTGCCTTGAATGGTGTCCTGAATGTTGTCGAGGCGGAGATCGTTTTGCGGATCCACCGTCATGCCGGGCACGAGGGAATACACGTTATCCACTACTTGAATCAGAGTGGGCGGTCCGGAGGCGTGCGACGCTGTGATTTCAAGCACCGTGCTGTTCGAAGGCGTGGGGTAGTACGGCGTGTGGCCTGCGCTCAGCCGCGGGGGTGTATCCGATGAGGTGGCCAACGGGCGGGTGAAGATCAGATTCTTCTCAAAGACGCCGCCCGCGATTTGAAAGTCAAAGAACGGAATCAGCGGCTCCGAGAGCGGATAACCGAAGCGTGGATGAAAGCCGGACACGATCCCGGACTCAATTCCCAGCGGCGAAATCATCGCGTACCTTCCGTTGCGATCCGTTGTCGAATACACGACTCCATCGGCGATGTTCCCGGCGCGGAATGCCTGCGGTCGGCCGGGCTGGCGAAGCGTCACGAAGACGCCGGAGAGGGGCCGCGCCTGGGTCGCCTGCAGCAGGAGATTGAGATTCTCGTTGGCGATGAACAAGGCGATGTCCGATGCGATGTTGCCGTCCGAGGTCTGTAAATCCGCCTGGGGAACTTCGATGGCCCGGCCCGTAACTGTGACTCCACCCTGGCCCAGATACATTGACATCACGGTGGCGCCGAGGATCGCTCCTGCGAACTGCCCGCCTGGCGTGTTGCGGAGGGCGGCCTCCACCATCCCGTCGAAGGGCGGCGATGCCGTCGTCAGCTTGCCGTCCACGTATTTCATCTTGTCCACCACCTGGAACGTCATCTTGCCGTCCACCTCGCGGGCGATGGCCAGAGCGTACGCTCCGTTCTCCGCCGTTTCGCCAGGACCAAGCGGGATGCTCGCTGGGTCTACCGGCATGGATACATGGGACGCTCCCTCGCCCGCTTCGCCTTCCATTTGAAACTTGAACCCGCCCAGCAACGTCGCGTCTTGCGGCAGAGTCCCGCGCAGAAAATTCAGCAATTCGACCAGCGACAGCGGCTCCAGCTTGAACGTGCTGCGCGTGGTGATCACGCCGGGTTCGATTTGCACCTGCACCGGGCCACCGTCACTTTCTGCTTCAAGAATTCCCCCGGCGCGATACAGGCCGATGCGCCCGTCATCGAACCGTTGCTCGGTCGCGGGGACGGTCGTACGAGTGCCATTGGCGTTGACGAAGACGGCGGCCACGAAGTCCTCCACGTCGGCGCGAACGAAGCCGAAGAAACTTCCGTCCGGCCTGGAAAGCACCGTCGACGTCTCGCCCGTCGATTCATTGACGAGGATGACGGGAACTTCCGCTTCCGCCGTACCGGCTGTGCCGGCGGCCACCACACTGTCCCGGTTGGTGACCGGATCGAAGGCGACCAGTTGGCTGCGGATGGTTTGAGGAATGTTGGTGGCACCTGGCTCAAAGAGGGTCAGTTTAGCGAGGTCCGTCCTGGCAACGTTCCGGGAGGTCTCAAAGGAGAAGTCGCGCGGCCCTTCCAACCTCATCCCTGCGAGATTGAGAACGTTCGATGAAAGCCGGATGGCATAAGAAGTTCCGGCGTCCAGTTGCGTGGCCGGCAACAACGTGGCCGTGGTGTTGCGCAGGTTCAGCGTCAGACTCGCGGTTACGGGCAGACCATTCGATCCAAGCAACTGCAGCCCGTTCAAAATCGTCGCTGGGTTTATCGGCTGGGTGAAGGTGACCACGATCGGTGTCACGCGGGAGGCGTTCCGGGCGTTGGCCGGCGGCGTGATGCTCGACACGCGCGGGCCGCGGGCGCGAATCGTCAAGTCGAGCGGCACCGGAATATCCGGAGCCTCAACTGTCTGGTTCACAAAATCCGTATGGCCGCTGGCCAGATCGGTCGCGGCCACCTCCACGGCGCCGGTCGGGGCCACCAGCCGGTAAATACCTTCGCTCGTGGAGAACGTCAGCCACGGCTGGCCGGTCACGCGCACCGGCACGCCCGCTACGGGCTGATCTTGGACGTTGCGAGTGAGGCCGTCGATGAGGCCATGCGGCCCGCTTACCTGCACCAGAACGTATTGACCCGCGCCGCGCAAACCGGGCAGGCGTTCGTCACCCGATAGTTCGAGGCTGGACAAGAATCCGTGCGCGTCCGAACGAAGTCGTTCGACGGGCTCGAGACCGTTGAAGGTGGTGCCGGAAAGAATTCGCGACAGAATGAAGAATCGATTGGGTGCGAGGTCTGAGACCTGAAGGCTCAGGCTTCGCCCCGGCTCGGCCGACGCGACGGTGAGGTCGAAGGCGGCCGCGATCGTCTGGCCTGGAATCAGCAGCGTCTGCAGGTTGGTCGAGGTGAGGGAGCGCAGGAGCGCAGCCTGGGGTGTAACGAAGTCGCCAGGAGCGCCGATCACTCGCACGCGGTTGTTGGTCAGCGTCCCCCCGAGTGAATCAAAGACGCCGCCGCGGAAGATGTCGGGCGAAAGCACGTCGACCCGCACGGAAGCCTCCGCCAGTTCGTCGCCACTAAAGAGCAGCAGTGGTCGCATCGGGAACGTGGCGTTTAACGCTGTCGGACTGGTTCCGGCCGGCCGGCGATAGGCGGTGACGAACGTTTCGTAGAGAGCCATGAAACGCGTCGAGGAATCCTGGAGGCGGTAATCCTCGTTCACCTCCGTGCGCAAGGTCAGGCCGCTCGGCAGCAGACCGCTGGAATTGGTGACGAGCAGAGACGCTGTGGCGGTGACGTGCTCGGCGACGCGGCTGGCCGGGCTGCTGGCCGGAGTCACGGTGCTGGTGGCGGCAAGTGTGGGAACGAGTTGGAGGGATGGAGACGAGGGTAAGAGAGGTTGCCCTTCCACCGGCGCTGGCGGAGCCAGCGTGCCCGTATCGGCCACGACCAGCGCGTACGCGCCCCAGCCCGCGAGTGAACTTCCAATGGCATTGGTGCCGTTGCCGTTCAGGCGGGCTTGCACTGCCCATTGGGCGGACTCGGGATTCCATTTCACCAGTGCGGCGGCATCGCCCGGCGAGATCGCGCCTTCGGGAGTCATTGAAACCATGGCGCCCGGCGGTGCGTTGCTGGACTCAATCCAAAAGGCGCGCAGCGGACTCCAGCCGCGTGGCAGGGGAGCCGGAAGCGTCTGGCCATCCACGACGGTGAGCGCCACGGGCGGGGCCGCTTGAGAAGAAGCGAATTCGATCCGAACGTTCCCGCCGGCGTCCCGGATCATGCTGGTCGTGCCCTCCAAGGAGAAAACCGAGTTCGTGCTGCGGGAAACCAGACGGGGGCTGGGCACGAGCCGCACGGCGCCGCGGAATAGGATATCTTTGCGCCACACTGGAAGAAATCCATCGCGCTCAAAAGTCCAGACGTATTCTCCCGGCGCTTGGCCGAGAGTGATAACGCCGTAGTCGGGATCGGTGAACAGAACCCGCGCGCCTTGTGGGCCGAGCTCAGTCACGCGCACGCCGGTCAGGGGCTGGCCCACGTTATTGAGGGAACGCGTCAACCCCAGTGCATGAGAGAGTCCGAACGGAACGCCGAAGACACGCGTTTGCAGCCGGGGCGCTCCCGCGCCTTCGATGAAGCCCAGCACGACAGCGCGGGGCAGCGTGGTCTCGCCCGGCGATAGAACTCCGATGGCATCCAGACGGATGAAAGGTGTGGCTGGCGGATTGGTGCTGACGCCATCGATCAGAGACGGTCCGGTGGTATTGGAAAAGCCGTCGATGGTCACGAAGAGCGTTTGTGCGAATCTGCGTCCTCCCTGGTTGGTTACGACGAGTTCAACGTTCCATTGCTCGGTGGCTTCGTTGAACCGCATGGCGCGGAAGAGGACGGGGGCTTCGGCGGTGATTTCTTCCGCCTGAACGACGGAGGGGCTATAAATCTGTGGAAACGATCTGACGTCGCCCGCGGACAACGGTTCCACCGCCAACGCGAAAAGCGCGGCCACAAGCGGCAGAGCCGGGCTCTTTCCCAGGTGGCTGTCAGGGATCTGCATATTTGATGATCAGGTTGTCTCCGCTCGCGGAAATTTCCCGAAAGATCGTTGGGACGTCCGAGTGGATCCGATAAAAGCGATTGATTCCACCCACTGGGAGCCGCAGTTGACGCCCGAGGCCGTTCGCGATCACTCCGGGTTCCTCAGCGTACGGGCCCGCGGCCACGGAGGAAGACTCAAGCCGGGGCGGGATCGGCGCGACTTCGAATTCGAGAATGCGCTGCTCGCCGCTGACTTCGTCATTGATGATGCGGACGGGATGACTGCCGGCCAGCCGGAAGAAGCCCGGCGCGTTGAGGAGCGGAACGAAAACTTTGCGCGCATCGAGGTTGAACACAGCATTGTTCACGGGCCGGAACGGTCCATCGGGCGTGTTGGCACCGGTCAAGCGCAGGACGGGTTGGCCGATTTCCTTTTCGTAGTCGATCAGCAGCGTGCCGTTCTCAATGTGGAAGCGCGTGACGCGGGAACTGGTATCGCCGCGCAGTCGAAAAAGCCGTTTCGCGCCGGCTTTGGGCAGGGTCACGGTCCGAGCGATGGGGTTGAACGCTGCGGAAGTCTCGCGTTGATATGGACCGGTCGGTGACGCGGACGACTCGAGCCCCAGCAGCGACATGGCTCCGCGCCGGATCTCCAGGTTGCTGAGGCTGGCGCGCGACGATTCTGCATCCCCGTTGTCAAACAGCGTAACGACCAGGACGGAGGGTTGCGTCAGGAAAGGCGGCGGAATTTGGATGAGGACATTGTACTGGACCTGGAAGGCGAAGCCGCCAGGGCCTGGAAAGGGATTCGCCGGTGTGACGAAAAGGTCTCGAGCCGGATCCAGCAAGCTCCCTGGACCACCCGGGAACCACGCCAGCCCGAAACGGTCCACCGTCAGCACCGTGATGACATGTGAGCGGTTGGTCGTGCGGAGCGTGACCGTAAGCGAGTCCACAAATTCCCCGCCAACAATCTGTTCATCCGTGCCGAAGGCGACGTCGAACCGAAGCCCAGCCGCCGATTGGTTTGTCGGAATGACCAGTGGAAGGGAGATCCGCTGTAGTGCAACACCCGTTCCTGTATCGAGAGCGACGCTGTTCGCGGCGAAAAGCATCATTGGCTCAGTCAACATAAGCCCGAGCAGAGCACCGGCCGCCAGCGCCCGGAGGCCGGTCAGTGGCGTCCGGGAAGATGGCGTCCTGGCTGGCTGGTCAGTGACTGCCGCCGACATTTCATTCGGCCGCCGCGGGTAGCTCAGACAAGTATTTTGATTCGGCCTTTTCACATCGGGCACTCGTTGCAACAGATACTCAGGAATTGCCGGCCGAAGGTTTCAGACTAACTTTCGCCGCGGTCGATGGCACCCGTTGCCGGTCATAAACGAAGGCGCCACGACGAATTGGTGAATCCTTTCTCCAAGTATGGGTTACGGCCGGATTCGTATCAGATTCCCGAGCGAATTGCAATGTCGTGGTTGTTCTTGTTGAACAGGCTTCGGAGAGGGTTTTTGCATCTTGACTCCCTTTGCGCACCTGCCTACTCTGCGCACCGAAAGTAAAGTTTTGCTGGCCACCAGCGCGAACAAGTCGGACATACCAATCCGACTTTTTTGTTCCTCTGGTGGGATTTGTGAACGTGCTTATGAACGCCGACTTTTTAGCGGTATTGGAATTCTGGGAGCGCGAGAAGGGCATCAGCAAAGATGTCCTGGTCGCGGCTGTCCAGGAAGCGCTCCTTTCCGCTGCCAAAAAGGCCATCGGCCCCGCACGCGAATTGCGCTGCGCCATCGATCCGAAGACCGGCGATATCAAGGCCTTCGCCAAGCTGATGGTTTCTGAAAAGGTCCTTTCCAAGCACGACCAGATTTCCGTCTTCGACGCGCGCCGAATCAAATCCGATGCAGTGGTGGGCGAAGAACTGGAGATCGAAGTAACGCCTGCGGGTTTTGGGCGCATCGCCTCGCAGTACGCCAAGCAGTCGCTGATGCAACACATCCGACGGGCGGAGAAGCAGCTGATCTTCGACGAGTTCAAGGATCGCGTCGGCGATATCGTCGGCGGGACGGTGCGCCGGTTCGAACGTTCCGACGTGCATGTCGATCTCGGCAAATACGAGGCGCTGCTGCCGAACCGCGAGCGAGTGCCGACCGAGGAGTATCAAATTGGCGAACGCATCCGCTGCTTCGTTAAAGCTGTCGAAAACGGGCCGCATGGACCGGAGATCATTCTTTCGCGGGCTGATCCGCAGTTCGTCATCAAGCTTTTCTTGCTGGAAGTATCAGAAATCAGCGACGGCACGATTGAAGTCAAGGGCATCGCGCGCGAGCCCGGCTTCCGTACGAAGCTGGCGGTTTACACCCGCGACGAGAAGGTGGACCCGGTCGGTGCTTGCGTCGGCCTGCGCGGCCAACGTGTGAAGAATATTGTCCGCGAGTTGAACAACGAGAAGGTGGACATCATCCGCTGGTCACCCAATATCCGCGAGTTCATTACCAACGCCCTCGCGCCGGCCAAGCTCAAGAGCTTTGAGATCGACGAAACCCGCAAGCGGGTCAAAATCATGGTGAGCGAGGATCAGTTGTCCCTCGCCATCGGCAAGCGCGGACAGAACGCCCGGCTTACTGCCAAGTTGACTGGCTGGCAGGTGGATATCGAGGCTGAGCATGTCGCGGTAATGGGTTTTGAAGAGAAGATGGCGGCGATGGTAAAAGCGTTGGGGACGATTCCTGGCATTAACGAGGAACATGCCAACGCGCTGGTGCATCACGGTCTGACCAGCCTGGAGGATCTGCTTCAGGCGGAAGTGAGCGACCTGGCGGAGATGCCGGAAATTGGTGACAAAGCCGCCGCTATCATGGAAGCTGCAAAAGCCGAAGTCAAACGGCGCTCTTTTAATGTTGGCGACCCGGGACAAAGCAGTGAGTCCGGTATCGTCGCCTGATTGGTTATATGGTTATATGACAGCCACATTCAGCGTCTGGTGCGCATGAAGACGTGGTCGTTCAGCGGTCTGGAAACAGATTTATATGCCCGTTCGTATCTACGACATAGCGAAGAAGCTCGGAATCGAGAGCAAGGAAGTTCTCGTCAAAGCCAAAGAGCTGGGCATTACCACCGCCAAGGTTCCGTCCAGTTCGCTGGACAAGATCACGGCGGAATATCTTGAGAGCCACCTGAAGCCCGCCGCGCCCGCCGCGCCGGAAACTCCTCCCGCTCCGCCACCCGCACCAGAGCCCATTCTCATCGTTTCTGCACCGCCCGAACCCATCCCTGCCGCGGCTGAGGTTTCCAGCGCGCCGGTCGACGAAGTGATACCGCCCGTTCCCGCAGCGGCCGAGGCGACGCCGCCCAAGATGCCTCCACCTCCGGTGGAACCACCGCTCCCCACTGGTCCACGTGTCGGTGAATTGGTGGGCCGAATCCAGCTTCCCAGCAAACCTGCGCCCCGCCCGGTGGAGAAGCCGGGTTTCAGTAAACCGCCAGCACGCGGTATTACGCCTGCGCCCAGCCGCCCGGATTTCGGAGGACGAGGCCGGATGGACCAACGCGGTTTTCGGGGCCAGCCGCAAACCACCGGCAGACCGCAAACGCCAACCGGCCGCCCCGCCACGCCGCCGCCAGCCCGTCCCGCGCAACCGACGGGGCCCGTGTACGTCGCGCCTGAAGGAGCCGAAGTCATTACGCTCAAGCCACCGATCATCGTCCGCGAGTTGGCCGAGCAACTGAAGAAGAAACCCTTTCAGCTCATAGCCGACCTCATCGAACTCAAGGTCATGGCGAACGTCAATCAGGCCATTGACGAAGCCATCGCGCAGAAGCTTTGCGCCAAGTACGGATTCCGCTTCGAAGTCGAGAAGCGCGAACGCGGTGGTGGCATCGTCCATGCCCCGAAGAAGGCGGTCGAGGTGGACACCGAGGACAAGCCCGAAGAGTTGAAGCTTCGCGCGCCGGTGGTCACCATCATGGGCCACGTTGACCACGGCAAGACCACGTTGCTGGACGCCGTCCGCAAGACCAACGTGGCCGCGGGTGAATCCGGCGGCATCACGCAACACATCGGCGCCTATACCATCTCGTTTCCGCATCCGGAGCGGAAGGAGGAACTGCAACAGATTACCTTCCTCGACACCCCCGGCCACGCGGCGTTCAGCGCCATGCGTGCGCGTGGCGCCAACGTCACGGACATTGTCATCCTCGTCGTCGCGGCGAACGATGGCGTGATGCCGCAAACCCTGGAGGCTCTCAGCCACGCCCAGGCCGCGAAAGTTCCCATCATCGTCGCGATCAACAAGAGCGACCATCCCAATGCCAACGCGCTGAAAGTGCGCCAGCAACTTCAGGAGAAGGGCCTGGTGCCGGACGATTGGGGCGGAAATACCACGTTCGTCGAAGTATCCGCGCTGACCAAGGCCGGCGTCCCGCACCTGCTTGAGATTCTCATTCTTCAGGCGGAGTTGATGGAACTCAAGGCCAACCCCACCCGCCGCGCCAAGGGCAACATCATCGAATCCGGCCTCGATCCAGGCGGCCCCACCGCCACTGTGCTGGTGCGCAAAGGCACGTTGCGCGTGAGCGATGTCATCATCTGCGGTCAGTACTGGGGCAAGGTTCGCGCGCTGATCAACGAGGAGGGTGTGCGCCTAAAGGAAGCCGGGCCATCCGTCGCCGTGAAGGTGCTGGGGCTGAACGGGGTTCCCGAGGCAGGCCTGGAATTCAGCGTGATGGAGAACGACCGGTCCGCCCGTGAACTGGCGGAAACGCGCGAGGAGGAAGCCAAGCAACTCAGCAAAGAGGCCCGTGCCAAGGTTACGCTCGAAAACCTGTTCGCCACGCTGGCGGAAACCTCCGCCAAAGTCCTTAAGATCGTCGTCAAGGCTGACACGCAAGGTTCGGTCGAAGCCATTGTCGAAGCGCTCAAGAAGATCGAGTCTGACAAAGTCTCGCTGGAAGTCATCCACAGCGCGGTCGGCACGATCACCAAGGAGGACGCCGTGCTGGCTTCCGCTTCCAAGGGAGTGATCCTCGGCTTCCACACACGTATCGACAATGGGGTTTCCGAACTGGCCAAGCGCGAAGGCGTGCAGATCAAGCTGTATTCCATCATTTACGAATTGATCGACGAGGTGAAGGAGGCGATGGCCGGCTTGCTCGACCCCATCATCAAGGAAGTCGTGGTGGGATCGGCGGACGTGAAGAAACTTTTCGAGCTGTCCAAGGGTGGCACTGTCGCGGGCTGCAGCGTTGGCCACGGTCGGATCGTCAAAGGCAAGGTCCGCATCATGCGCCGCAAGAACCTGGTGTACGAAGGCCATACCCAGTCCCTGCGACGATTCCAGGATGAGGTCAACGAGGTCCGTGCCGGCATGGAATGCGGCATCCGCATCGACGGCTTCAACGAATTCCAGATCGGCGACGTGATCGAAGCTTACACCGTCGAAAAGCTCACTGCCAAACTGTGACCCTTTTCATGGAGATCGCCTATGAGCTCCCACCGACACGAACGCGTACGCGAGCTTTTGAAACGAGCCATCGGCGAAGCCATTCGCCGCGAGATCCCAGTCGGCGATGCCGGCCTTATTTCCGTCAATGACGTCGATCTCGGCGGCGATCTGCGCAATGCGCGCGTGTTTATCAGCGTTTTCGGCAATGCCGAACAGCAACGAAGCGGCTTGGCGCTGCTGCAAAAAAACCGCGCGCGCATCCAGGGATTGGTCGCCAAGGAAGTCATCTTGAAATACACGCCCCTGTTGCGATTTGTCGTCGACGATTCCGTCGAACGCGGCAACCGCGTCCTCCGGATCATCGAGGAGCTTGAACGCGCTTCCTCGCCGGCATGAACATGTTCGACACGGCCGAAATTGGAAAACTACCGATGAACACGGATGAGCGCGGATGGAAGGAACTGTCTTGCGCTTCTGCGGAGTGCGCCCCTCCTCGGGCGCAGAAACATGGAGACTTCGAAGGCTCAGGAGTGTTTCTTCGCGTTGCTTTCCAGCACAGTGGGATCCGAAGCTTGGAATTCACGTGACTTGAAGTCGCGG
>JADMIO011302003.1_pt1 | contig 20634 bp, 17 predicted proteins | sample 8958161 | NCBI WGS metagenome assembly JADMIO01 (sample SAMN16585339, study PRJNA669376) | soil metagenome | isolation source: Crop rotation soil | place: USA: Cullars Rotation, Alabama | collected 2011 | reverse complement strand
GTCGAGCCATCGAGTAATCTTTTTCCAGCATTTCGGGGTACGCTTTGGATCGACAAGGCCGATTATACGATCTCATATCTCGAACTGTCACCGAATGATGCGATAAAGGTCGGACCTGTAAAGAATGCAACAGTGATTCAAACATTCTTGCTGTTCGAGAATAAATACTGGATGCCGTCCCAACTCACGAATGCTTTTGATCTGAAGTTCGCATTACCCTTTATACCTACCGTTCATCTCGAGCAAAATGCAGTACTCCAAAACTATACGTTCAACTCGGTATTGCCAGACTCCGTCTTTGCAAAAATGCATAGAGTCGATGCTCGTGCCGACAGTATCGATTCTGTTCGCTGGGTGGGAATGAGGACCATACCACTTGCCGCTGATGAAATTCATGCCTATCATGTCTCCGATAGCTTTGCTGCGATAAGGGACTCCTCCGTTCCTTCCGGCTATTCCCCAACTAATTTTCTTACAAGTTTGATCAACGAACATGTTTACGAGTTCAACCGAGTCGAAGGGTCTCGTTTTGAATTATCAAAAAACTTTCCGCTTTCGACGTCATCCCCACTTAACATTAACGGCTTCGTCGCGTATGGACTGGGGGACAAGAAATGGAAATATGCCGCGACACTTTCGCAAGCACTGACGTGGCAGGTGGCGAAACATCGTCAGATCACGATGTCTCTTGCTGGGGACATCACTGCAGCAGATCCTTCTGACCGAACCTCCATCCGCTCTTCAATTTCAGGATCGGTGTACGATCTTTACACCCGTCGCGGTGAAGCATACGATCCCGCGATCAACACGTTAACAGCTCTCCTGCTTCACAATGATTATCCTAATTATTATGAAGTGAAAGGGGCTGAGATCAAATACAACAATGAATCGCTTTCGCCGCTTTCGTTTTCGGTCTTTGTAAAACTGGAAGATCAGTACGAAGTCTCGAACGTAACTGACAAAAGTCTATTGATGACGACAGCGCATTTTCGTCCAAATCCGTCTATCTACAATGGCACGGTCCGCGAAGCAGGCATCGATCTTCATTCGAATGTATCTATCGGGACGTGGCAATTCGAGCCTGATGTCTCCTTCCTCGCTGCTAAGCAAGATTTTACAAGCGCAAGCGGGTATACGCTGCTCAGTGCTCGTCTTACAATGGAAGGCAAAGATGCCGGCTGGGGCAGATCCTGGGTGGAGCTTAGAGGAGGTAGTTATATGAGCGGCTTAGTCCCGCCTCAATCGCTTTTCTATTTCGAATCTCGGAATTCCGTGCTGGCACCACACAATGTCTTCCGCACGATGTCACCTTTGGAATTTCAAGGGACGCGCTTTGCGAGTGCACTGCTTGAGCAAAACCTCTACGACTTGCCCACACGAGTAGTTGGAATCCATTTGCCTGACTTGTATTGGTTTGTATTTGCGAACGGCGCAGTCGCCGATTTTCCACACGCGTTTATACTCTCTTCCTCGTTTCCAGCCACACTCGATCATCCCTACTACGAAACAGGCTTTGGAATTGGCAATATTTTCAATGTTCTTCGCTTCGATGCTGCTTGGCGACTCACTCACAAACTCGATCGCAATTTCTTCTTCACAGGAACATTCGCAATAAGCTTTTAAAAACAAAGAAGGAAGTATCCTGCGATACTTCCTTCTCAAACTGACTCTTACTTGACCGTTTAAGTCCCGGCAGCGTAATCCAGATGGTAGGCCATCTGCGCTTCGGTGAGCTTGTCGATCGTGATGCCGTTCGTGGCAAGCTTCAGGGCTGCAAGCTCCTGATCCTGCTCGACCGGAATATCATAGACCGAACCTCGGTCCATCGTCTCTTCGCCTTTGTCGACGCGGACGAGGCGGAGCTGACTGAGGAATTGGTTCGCAAAGCTCATGTCCATAACCTCTGACGGATGTCCTTCGGCAGCGGCCAGATTCACGAGGCGGCCTTGCGCGAGCAAGTAGATACGGCGGTTGCCTGACATCAGATACTCTTCGCAATTTGCGCGGATCGTGCGGTGCGTGGCTGAACGCTCTTCCAGGTCCGGAATATTGATCTCGCAATCGTAGTGACCCGTGTTCGAGATGATCGCGCCGTCCTTCATGACGTCGAAGTGGCGGCCAACGATAACGTCCTTCACACCCGTTGCGGTGATGAAGATATCGCCGATCTTCGCAGCTTCATCCATCGGCATGACCTGCACGCCTTCGAGCGTCGCTTTGAGCGCTGCCGTTGGCTTGACTTCGGTCGCGATGACGTTTGCGCCCATGCCCTTGGCACGCATCGCAACGCCCTTGCCGCAATGGCCGTAACCGGCTACGACGATATTCTTGCCCGCGAGAAGAACGCTCGTTGCACGAATGATACCATCAAGCGTGGATTGGCCCGTTCCATACACGTTGTCAAAGTCCCACTTCGTTTCGGCATCGTTGACGGCAATAACCGGGTATTTCATCTTACCATCGGCGGCCATCGAACGCAGGCGATGCACGCCCGTTGTCGTCTCCTCGGTACCACCGATGATATCGGCGCACATTTCCGGATATTTGTTGTGGACCGTGAAGATCAGATCGGCGCCATCATCGAGCGTCAGGTTCGGCTTCATGTCCAGCGTACGGTCGATACACCAGTAGAACTCCTCGACGTTCATGCCGTACCAAGCGTACATCTCGATACCGGCAACAGCGAGCGCTGCGGCGACCTCGTCGTTCGTCGAAAGCGGATTGCAGCCCGACCAGGAGACCTGTGCACCGGCAGCCGAGAGCGTCTCGATCAAAACGGCAGTTTCCTTGGTGACATGCAAGCACCCGGCAATGCGATAACCGGAAAGCGGCTTCGTCTTGGAATACTTTTCCCGAAGCGCCATAAGCACCGGCATGCGGCTTTCGGCCCATTCGATCTGGCGGCGGCCCGCATCGGCTAACTTGAGATCCCGAACTTTATACTGACCTTCTTTGAAATCCATGATCCTTGATATTATGAATGTCGATGATGAATGATGAAACGGGCGACAATACCTTCTGGACGACCCTATTCCGCAATTCCCGCGACGAACAGCGGATACATAAAGTCAGTTCAAAACCATCGCACGGTAGCCTATACGGTGAATTTCGGAAAATATTTCACAGATTCAATTAGCGATGCTTCAGAAAGGCCAAAACGGATTGGAAAAAAGCCCTAGCGAAAGGCCTGTGAAAATGAATACTCTTGAGTGTGCCTGAGGGGTGCCCTGTGGGCCGCTGCTTCCGACTCAACCAGGCAGCGCCTGGCTGCATGCAGTGGTGAAATCGGCTGGAGCTTAATTTCCTGACAATCGATCAAGCCAATACCCCGGCCTACCCTTTTCGCGCATTACTGCAACGACTGTAATACGCGATTGAAGGTGCTGATTCGAAGTATTGCCGCAGGTGACCCAAATAATTTTCGGAGGCGGGCCGAATCGCTCGAGAAGAATACTGAAATCCTCATCTTTCGTCATTACAATGGCATTAGCTTGACGGGCAGCAGCAAAGATTTCATTGTCTTTTGAATCGCGCAGTCCAAGCGATTTGAGGGCGCGAGATTCAATGCCGAACGTGGACTCGATAAACTCCGCAATCTCAGGCGAGAGTTGCGCATCGACCCAAATCATCATGAGGCTGCAAACATCGGGTGATCGATTCGATGGCTTGCAAAGGAGAGACACGCGCGCAGATCTTCTGTTACCAGATCGGGCATCTCCTTCAGAATCTCTGCTGCGCTCAGTCTGGCGGCAAAAAGATCGAGTACATCGCTGACGCGAATACGCATGCCAAGAACGCATGGCCTACCGCCGCACTGTGCCGGATCGACTGTGATGCGCTCTAAGAATGTTGTCATAATCACTTCCAAATCAATGAACCACCAAATAATCCGCACCCAGCAGACTGAGAAAATGCAACAAAGTTTTGAGCTCAAATAAGAAAGGGACCATAGGTCCCTTTCTTATTATAATGCTATTGCTCGTTCGGTCACACCGCCTCCAGCACTCCCCCGCTTGCGACTTTGCCGTTGGTGATGAGGTCGCGTTCGCCGAGATTCACACCGGCGAAGAAGCGCGGGCGGTTGTAGTCGTCCAGGTTCTTATTGCAGATGATCTGGAAGCAGGTCGAATTACCCTGCTTGGCAATATCCACCGACCATGCAAGGAAGATCTCCCAGCAACGGAACCACCACTCACCGTAGGTCGCAAGGATCTCGCTCTTGTGCGCCTGCCAGTTGTTGTACCACTTCTGGATCGTTAAGGAGTAATGGATTCCGACGTTCTCGACCGAGTGAACTTCCAAGCCAGCACCTTCCAAACGCTTCACGACAAAACTGAGCGGGCAGCTTGCATCGGCGCCGGGGAATACATATTCCGCCATGAATCCGCCCCACACGAGCGACTCCTGATGATATCCGGCGCGAAGTCCTGCGATCTGGAGATAGAACAGGCCATCGTCTTTCAACAAACCCGCGACCTGCTTCATAAAACGCTGGAAGTATTTCACGCCAACGTGCTCGGCCATTTCGAGGCAGGATATCTTATCGTATTTCTCATGCGGGATCGAACGGTAGTCCATGCGATGAACGCGTGCATGGTCCTTCACACCCCAGCGCGCGATCTGGTCGTTCGCATAGTCCGCACCCTTTTGCGCGATCGTGATTCCGGTGGAATCTGTCCCGTAATACTTTGCAGCATGCGCAACGAGTGTTCCCCATCCGCAACCGATGTCCAGATGCTTCTCGCCCTTCTTAAGCTGAAGCTTCTGACACACGAGGTGCATCTTCTGGTCCTGCGCCGTTTCCAGATCTTCGAGACCGGTTTTGAAAAAGCCGGAGGTATAAACCATGCGGTCGCCCAAGAAGCCGCCGAAGAAATCGTTACCACGATCGTAGTGATCGCGAATGACGCGCTCGTCTTGTGACTTCGAGTGGATCGTAACCTGTGGAATAAACTTCGATAGCAAAAACTTGACGTGATGCCCGACGAATTGATAGTTAAAGAACAGCGTACGATTTTGAATGAGCTTTTGCACGTCGCCATTGACGTCCACGCGGCCATTCATATAATCCTCAATGAAGGTCGTGATCGGTACTTTGACGCCATTCTTATAACGCGAAGCAACGCGCGCATCCTTTACGGTTATAACTTCGGTAATGTTTTTTGCTAAGGTCATTTGAAGAAACAGGATTTAGTGATTCGTAAATTTCGAATCCCAGGTGCAGCTTATCATGCTGTAGAGGGGACAGGAATGAGCTTTTGTAACTCCGTGGCGTTATTGTTCGTTCTTCGATTTGGGCAGTGCCTGATAGGCGTCGGTCGAATGCAGCATGGAGTCGATGTAGTCGGTAAGCTCTTTTAAGTGGTATTTATCTGGACGCAGGCCTTCTACAGAGCCTTTCCACGTAATCGTGTGATCGAGTGTGTCTGCATGCAAACGAAGATGATGCGATTGCGTGTCGGTTTCTGTCGTATGCTTTAAGTTGTCCGGCATTTCGAAAAAATGCAGCACAAGCGCGCGGTTTAGAATCAGCAATTGCTGGCCGGGATCGAACGCCACCTCCTCTGTTTGCGCGTAGCGACCGGGTTCTAACTCTTTACGATAAGAATGTTGAACTGTGTTCAACTCACTTTTGCCGGGATAGGCATATTGAATATCGACGTGTATCAAGTTCTCCTCGGACTTCTCCGATTTTAGATTAACGACGCACGAAGCAAGCGTAAGGGCAATACCGAGGCTTCCTATAACAAGAGATAAAAAGTACTTCATTTGGCAGGTGTGCTTTTGGCAGGTTGGTTTTGTTCGTCGAGTCGCATCCCGCAAGTATGACCGTAGGAGTCGTACGTTTGCGTTAAATATCCAAAGCCGTAGGAATAGACAGCGATCGGAGCAGAACAGGCTACGGTATGGCTTCCGCTGATGACTTCTTTTGTAAGCACTAACAGTCCGCCGGGCATTTTTCGTGGTGTTGCATCGATTAGGACACCGTCCAATCGGAGCTGTAACAAACCCGAATCCGGTACCACGATATTCAGATAGTCCTTCCATTGTGCCACGCCAATCGAGCTTGTCATGACGGTCGAAACGAATCGATCGTTCGGCACAAGCAACAGCATAAATGGATCGCCGGATGAAGCTATGGCATCCGCCTGAGCACTCGTCGAATACTGCGCAACGAGAACCGGTTTACTGGTGTGAAGCACACAATCGTACCGGGTGGTATCGATCTCCAAATATTTCCCCGCCCCAAGCGTCGCATGGCGAATTCCGTTGACCGTTACTTCGGTCGAATCGTCGCGGGCAATAATACGAAGTACGTAGACATCCTTACTCTGGAACTTGGTGGCGATAAAATCCGTCCCCCACTCGTTCGTTGGCGGCTCCATTTCCACGAGCATGTCGCAAAAGCTGATGTTGCTCGGCACCTGCGCGCACCGATGTCCGGTCAGAAATCCTATGGGCTTTGTCGATGTGACTCGCGTACCCGTTAAGTCGGACTGCTCACCTGCACCATTCATTTGAAAGACATCGCCTTTATTCATCGGGATTGCAAGCGTTCTGCCCTTCGGCTTCTCGTCGCTTGTAGAGCCGGTTAAATATACCGTGACAAGAGTATTATCTTCTGTAGCGATGATTTGTGCTTGCGTAGTAAGCTCCTTCGACGCATTCGGATTGGCATTCGCCGTAAAACCGGCAACGATGTATTCCTTCCCGAGCATCGTCGTTGGAATTGCCTCGTACGTATCAGCGCTGGCATGGCGATGACTCACCACCATGAGTGAAACCGGACGCTCGCTTGTGATATGAAATGACTTTCGCTCGATCTGACCGCTCGTGTGCAACTCGTAATTCGAATCGATCGCGATGGCGATCGAAGTACCAGACTCTACCGAAAAGGGAATTCCCGCCGTGTCGTCCTCCGCTTGAATGAGGCCCGTTGTTCGGCTATCGGCAGCGATGTACAATCGCTGTTCTAACGCTGCCCCTTCATGATTGTCCAGTGCATTTTTAGGAAAGCAAACCCAAAAATCGGTGCCGCGATAACCCTGCGCAATGGCAGAGGTGGCAATGAGCAATGAAAAAAATAGGAGGAAACGGGCGATTTGCATCAGATTATCATGTAACATTCCTGACGTTTCGAAGTTCTTATGTAGACCGTGAAATCGCCAAAGAGTTATTTTTTCTGCTGCGTGCTGCTTTTGGTATGTCTGCCGGTATTTGCGCCGAGCATGCTGTCGGCGCAACCGCAGGAGCATCTATGGCAAAAACTCGCGACGTTCCCCCATCGTGTGGTCACGATCCAATTCCTGGAAGATGGCGGTCCGCCGCGGGTTGGTTTTGTCGGTTGCGACAGTGCCGTGTACCGCACAACCGATGGCGGCGAAACATGGCGGGAAGCGAGTTACGTGCAGTCGAATCCCACCGATGCGTTTATTGCGTGCGACTTTACATTCAAGGATTCCCTAACGGGATGGTTCGCCAATTGGGATTCGAATTCGCCTACTCCCTACTATAAAACAACTGACGGCGGGCAAAGCTGGGCGGCTCAGTCTGCGCCAACCTTTCGAGCATCGGCAATTCACTACAATCGTAGCACGGGTGTTCTCCTTCTTTCGGGCTGGCGTACTTATACTCATGGTCTGAACTCTTGTCTTTCAACGAACGAAGGCACGACCTGGCAAGTGTTTGAACAAGCAGTACCGCTTAACGGCTATGCGTTTGTAGACTCCATTCATGGTGTCGCGACGAATAATCATTCGGGGACTTATCAGCGCACAACCGATGGAGGTCAAACGTGGACGGACGTGAATAGTGGCGCAAACGAAGTCTGGCAGCCCTGCGCCGATACAACGACTCATACACTGTGGGCAGCCTCGGAGCTGGCTCCGTGGACACTGGACTATTCCACGGACAATGGCCTAAATTTTCGCGATCTTACTACCAACTTCCATTCTACCGGCACGATCCGCGCAGGAACGTGCGGAATGTTATATGCTCAGCGTAGTGGTGATCTTGGACATAGTGACTCCATACAGGGGGTGATCTATTCCGCCGATCCGGCAAGACAAACATGGTCCCCCCTTGCGGATCGAACTGGCGCGTATGGCCCGCATGCAGCGCTCGATACGAGATTTTACGTGAAAGGCTCTTTTATCTTTGCGACCGGTATCGAGCATGATATTTGGCGATATATCGGCGACTCCACAAAATACAACGGCGGTAATTACGCGCGTCCTTTGGCTGCGTCTTCCCACGTCAATCTCTTTTCCAACGATTGTAAGCCGTTCGATCAGCCGGTTTACATTCGCTATTTGAACGATTGCCAAACTGCCGATCTTGTTTCGGCGAGCATCGATCCACCCGACCGATTTCATATCGTTTTGAACGGTACGCTGCCGAAAGCGATCGCAGGCGATTTTCCACTACACATCGAACACGATCCGCTCTATCACACGCCGGACACAGCGAGGCTCTATCTTGTATATAGCAGCGCCGGGCAACCTTATTACGATACCGTCTTACTATCGAGCACCATTGCCGGCAGCAGGCTCATGCCGAGGGTTACCCTGAGTGTAAATGGAAGTAACAATACCACCGTCAAAAGTGGAGACACGGTAAACGTGGCCCTCACGCTTCAGGATGCGATCCCTGTCGAGGTGGGACTCGATTCCATCGTGATCGAAGCATCGTTCGATAGCACCACGTTAGAATTAATGTCTGGCCCGGACGTATTTCCGCCTTTTGCCATTCTGCAAGAGTCGCACACATTGGGGACAGAGGATTTGGTCGTGCGTGTGCAACGGCAGACGTTGAATTCTGGGACAGTGCTGGCAACATTACGCTACCAGGCTCTTTTATCGCCAAATCCGACGGCAAATTACATGATCCAATCGCTACGCTTCAACGATTCGCTTTTTAATGGCTGTGTCGCCACCGCTGCCGTTGTCGATTCCGAAGTGCGGATCGCTATCAATGGTTGTGGTGATGCCACCGGTCGCGCGTTCCTGCGTGGCGAGCCACTGATTCCAACGTTGAAGGTTAATACTCTCGGCAATACGGTGCAGGCTACTCTTTCTGCGTCGCGTGATGTAACTGGTACATTGTCCGTGTATAATGCGCTCGGTGTTTGCATTCAGAGTCGCGCAGTTGCACTTGGCCCGGAAGCGGTGACGCTCCATTTTACCGATTTTTGTAGCGGTGTGTATACCTGCCGCTTGACAGTAGCCTCGGGAGCAGTTGCAACACAAAAAGTAGCGGTCGTGAATTAGCTCTTTAGCTTGTGCTCCAGATCGGTCTTTTGGACATTGGCGTAGAAGCAATCCCAGATCATCATTTCGGTGTAGCCGATCTCGTTCATTGGTGTACCGGCTGCAAGCCGTTCGGCTTCTTCCGGCGAGGAAGCTTTGATCAGTGTCAGTCCCCCACCGGTATCGTTGGACCAGCCTCCGCCGCCGCAACCCAAAAGATGACCGCCTGCATACAACTCACGAAGCCACACCATCAGCCGCGGAATACGCTCCTGAAACTCCTCGTCAGTGCCGGTCTTGTGAAATAGACACGCGTAAATTTCGTCCATACGTTATGATCGTTATTGGTCTGTTAAATTCGTGAAGGCAAATCCTGTTTTGAATTCCTCCGTTCCGAAGTAACCGCTCGCTGGTGTAGAGCGGGTTTCAACCCGCTCCGTGTTGCGGCATTGTTCCGGGTTGAAACCCGGTCTACCCCGTCGGGCCATTGCGCCTTTTGAACTGGAACTACTATTTCCTTACGCAAGGTTCATTCCTCGTCCACGCTCGATGTCTTAGATCGTCTTCTAACCCACCGCCCGTGGTTGTGTAGTTCATCAATCAACTAACCTGTTCACTACAATGGAATCATTTCCTAATTCCAGCGTGAGTTATTCACGCATCACGCATCACGCATCACGCATCACGCATCACGCATTTTAGCACTACTGGCTGCTTTAGTGCTCTTCTCTTTGGGAAGTAAAGCGATAGCTCAAAGTGCACAGTTTGTATGTCCACCAGATAGCTTTGAAGGAAGAATCTGGACAGGGGGCGTACGGTACGATACCGTAGATGGGTGCCTCTGGAAAATTCATTATTGCAAGGGAGCACAATTCTCAAACATCTATTTTTATGATGCTGTTTATATAACTGGTTTCATAAAATTAGACTCGTCCTGTGTTCCCACAAAATCGGAGGCAGAGGTCATTACCGACATTGCTGAGAGAACATTTGATGATTTATCAGTACTAAGCATAGAGCCCTGTGGCGGTAATTTCACCCATTATTATTATTTGTTTAAAGCAAGTTGCTGGAAAACTGCGCCATATCACTGGCCCGACCCCGCCTGCTTTTCGTGTTATTCTAATACCATACTCTATACGGGGTGTGATCCTTTCCAACATTATTGCAAGAAGGAGTGCATCGTTTGCAAGCTAGAGATACCACCGGGTCATCCAATTGCGTGGCACCCGAGCTGTACCACAACACAGATAGGGACTCCCACTTGCGAAACGGCAGCTCCGCAAACTGATTGGATACCCGGAGTATGCTACATTGTTTGTCAACCATGAAGAATCGATTAATAATACGAGCAGGGCAATACATTGTTATTGCCCTCTCGTTTGTTTGCTTTTGTCGCATCGCTCAGGCGCAGTTCGTCTGGCAGATTAGCGATACCACGCCGTCAAATCATTGGTATGAGTTACGTACGCTTTCTTGCCGCGACGGTTCTTGTATTGCCTGGATCCACGATCAGTTACTTGTCGCTCCTTTTTCATCGAAATGGATATTAACGCATTCGAGTGATTTTGGTGCGACGTGGCACACCTACGATCCGGAAATCCCACACATTTATCGTGGGAATGCCCTGATTTATATGGCAATAGATCAAATCGATTCTGAGAATGCGTACGCCGTCGGCGATTCTGGCATTGCTCTTAGAACAACCAATGCCGGTGCAACATGGACAAAGCTCACCCTACCGCCGGTGGGATGGGTTTTGTACGATGTTTCATTTTCGGATCCACTGCACGGTATGATATGCTCACCGAGTGGAACGCTGACGACCTCGGATGGAGGGGTATCCTGGGATTCTGTATTACGACTCCCTTCTCAGATATCTTTTCCAATCTCCTGCCATTCGTATGGCAACGGTAGATTCAGCGAATTTCTATGGTATTACGGCCCGGTCTACACCACGACCGATTCCTGGCATTCATACGATTCCGGAAGTTCACTGATGCATTTTGGAGTGGATTCCATGCATCATTTCGCCTGGAGAAAATGTAAGTGGCTGGGTGGAGATACCTTGCTTGCAATGGGTAATGAAATTTACTCAGACACCATCAAGCAACAGACGTATTATCGTGGTATTCTGTGCTTCTCGTACGATGGGGGAAAAACTTGGGATCCGCCGATTCTTGACACCATCCTTCCTTCGTTCGATGCGATTTCCAGTTATGGCAATACTATCTACGGCAGTAGCAGTGTATATAGGAATGTCCTTCGGAAGAGCACCGACCGTGGCCGAACATGGACCTTCGACACACTCCAATTCAGTGGCGATACCACTCGAGTATTTCGAGATATAATAGATATCGCCTATGCTGGTGATGGAACACTGGTCGGCGCGTTTTCAGAGGAGGGACAATACCTTATTGCACATCAAATCCGGACTTCATTAGCTGTTAAACATTTATCGGACTTGGCGCAGTTGAATTTTTTTCCAAATCCAGCTACCACCTCCATCACCATCTCCCGTGCAGTTGGAGACCGCGTCGAGCTGCTGGACCTGCTGGGCCGCTCGGTGCTTCGGCAGGAGCTTACGAACGGCACCATCGACGTCTCCTCGCTTGCCAGAGGGATGTACGAGCTACTGATCTACGATCATGGCACGCTGGTCCAAAGCCGGAAGGTGGCTGTTGTGCCGTAGGTGGTGTAGAGCGGGTTTCAACCCGCTCACTTTGTCGAATCAAAGACCGAGTTAAAAGCCGGTCTACACCGTCCTGTGTATAGAAAACAGTTGCCCGTACCATGAATTCTTGCAGGAGCCCTTGACATCGCGATTCGAATGTGTTATTTTGGAGCGCTCGATTATGGGCACCTATTTGCTCTTTGACAACAGAGATAATGCTTCATGAACGGCAGAGCAAAAATTGTCATTTTTGATCGTCAATTAGCAGTTTTCATGAATCAAATTTACACACACACAAAAGTGTGGATAATTAGGGAATGAGGATTTAGGTAGGAGGAGTATTTCGGAGAGCTATCATCCAGTCACTCCTGAAACAGGTGAGCATGAGTCCGGCAAAAGGGACGAATCTCGTTTGGCACTTGTTGACGCGGCTTCACGCCAATTTCGACACTGTTATTAGCCTTTTCGGGCGCAATGTAGAGCTTTTTAGTAATGAGCAAGGTCAAGGGAAAAGACAAATCAACGCAGGCAGAAGTACTCGAACGCAGTGGCAACGGCGCTGCTGCTTCGACGAATGGCAACGGTAGCACTGCTGGCAGCACCAATGGTGCTAACGGGCATACTAAGAAAGTAAGCGCTAAGGGCGAGGACGCTACGGCGCGCGATCTGGCAGCGCCGTTGGCCGATCCACAAATGACCGGGGATGGCGCAATCGTCATTCCGGAAGTCGATACCGAAACGGAGATCGAGCAGCTTGCCGAAACAGTCGCGCCGCAGATCGCTCCGGTCTCGCTCAAGCGCATGCCGAATGGCGCAGAACTTCGCGGGCCGCTTGCCGATGGCGCTCGTTCGCTCAAAGGCACGTTCGAGCAATCGGCAGCGACCAAAGAGCAATTGCTCTCCTGGTTCCGCTTGATGGACCTTGGCCGCATCACCGATATTGCCGCTGCTAATTATCTGAAGAAGGCAATGGGCTGGAGCTATCACGCTCCCTGCGCAGGCCACGAAGGAATTCAGCTCGCGATGGGTGTGAGCTTCCGGCAGAAGAAGGACTATCTCTTCCCCTACTACCGCGATCTCATGACGTGCCTTGCCGGTGGCATGACGGTCGAAGAGATCGTGCTCAATGGACTTTCGAAAGATACCGACATTGCCGGCGGCGGACGCCACATGTCGAATCACTTTGCGAAGCAGTCGATCGGAATTCAAAACGGATCGTCGCTCACGAACAATCACGCACAGCATGTAACAGGCTGTGCGCGTGCTATCAAGTATTATAAGCTCGGTGCTGTTGCGATCTTCTCCGGCGGTGAGTCTGGAACATCAGAAGGCTTCTTTTACGAGGCCGTCAATGGCGCCACCCGTGAGAAGGTCCCGGCGATCTTCGTTATTCAAAATAACAAGTACGGTATTTCCGTACCGGTTGCCGAGCAGTCTGCGAATACGCGCGTTGCCGATAACTATCGCGGTTTCAACAATCTGCTGATCACATATTGCGACGGCACCGATATTCTGGACAGCTATCGCGCGATGCAGGAAGCGTACGAGTGGTGTCTGTCGGGCCGTGGCGCTGCAATGGTCCATGCGGACTGTGTGCGTATCGGTTCGCACTCGAACTCGGACCGTCACGATCTTTATCGCTCGCCGGAAGAGCTGGAAGCTGTGAAGCTGCGTGATCCGCTGGTGCGATTCGAAGAGTGGTTGGTGCAAAACAAAGTTGTGACCAGTGAAGAGCTGAAGGCCATTCACGACGACAACAAGAAGTCCTTCGGTGAATCTGCGGAAAAAGCAGAAGGCGCTCCGAAGCCGGACGGTTCAACGATCTTCGATTTTGTCCTTGCCGATGATAAGGTTGTTTCCGAAGCTCCGTTCACTCAACAGCCAGCGGATAGTGGTACGAAGTTCTATCCCTTCAGCATTCCCAGTGGCAAAGACGAGGGAATGCAGTTCATCGAAGGAATCAATCGCACACTGAAAGAAGAATTTCATCTGAATGCGAACACCTTCCTGTGGGGCGAGGACGTTGCCTCGAAAAATAAAGGCGGTGTGTTCAACGTGACGAAGGGCATGTTGCAGGAGTTCGGCAACGAACGTGTGTTCAATGCACCGATCGCCGAAGATTTTATTGTCGGAAGTGCCGATGGTTTTTGTCGTGTCGATCAGGAGCATATCTGGTGCGTGGTCGAAGGCGCGGAGTTTGCAGATTACTTCTGGCCAGCGATGGAGTCGTTCGTTGAACTGACCCACGAATACTGGCGCACACGTGGTCAGTATTGCCCGAACATCATGATCCGCATTGCAAGCGGTGGATATATTCAGGGTGGGCTGTATCACTCACAGAATTTAGAAGGCACGTTCACCACCCTTCCGGGTGTGCGCGTTGTGCTCCCATCGTTCGCGGATGATGCGCAGGGTTTTGTTCGTTCGGCGCTTCGCACTCGTGGCGTGACGATGTTCCTCGAGCCGAAATTTCTTTACTATCATCCAAAGGCCAAGGCAAATCCTCTACCGGACAACGAGTTGATCCCCTTCGGTGTAGCGCGTTTGCGCCGCGAAGGCTCCGATCTTTCGATCATTACCTATGGCACGACGACGCATTTCTCGTTGCAGGTTGCAGAAGAACTTGCGAACGAGCAGGGTGTGCAATGCGATGTCCTCGATCTGCGCTCGCTCTATCCGTTGGATCTGAATGCCGTGCTAAAGACCGTGGAAAAGACTGGTCGCGCGCTCGTTGTCCACGAGGATAAAGTAACCGGCGGATTTGGCGGCGAACTCGCGGCGCTTATTAGCGAGCATGCCTTCCAATCCCTCGATGCTCCGATCATGCGTGTGGGTTCGACCTTTACGCCGGTCGGCTTCTCGAAAATTTTGGAGGATGCGACGCTGCCGAATCCAGAGAAGATCAAGGCCGCGGCCGAAAAGCTGATTCGGTGGTAACGCCGTGATCCTTGCATTACTGCCGTAACTTTATTATATTTGTAGCCCCAAGTTTAGCCCACGGCTCGTCCCGCGCTCTAACCTTTGGGATGTGTGGTTTTTTTGTCGGAAAAATAACCTGTTTTAACTACTTAATACCATGAAACGAAGCCTTAACTTGCTCATGACCGCCGCGTTTGGATTGATGATGTTCTCCGCCTGCGCGAAGAATGGCAATCAAGCTGCCAATGGCGCTGTCGATTCTGCGAAGATGACTGCCGATGCGAATAAAGAAAAGATGAAGTCGTTCTATGAGAACATCATCAATGCTCATAAGGTCGATCAACTCGATCAATATTGCACGGCCGCATTCGTCGATCACAATCCTGATCCCGGCCACGATGGTAACGGTCTGGAGAATAACAAAAAGAACTTCACAGAGTGGTTTGCCTCTATGCCGGACGCTCACGTAACGGTTGATAACATTGTCGCTGACGGCGATATGGTGTGGGCGATGGTCACGATGACCGGTACCATGAAGGGTGACATGGGCGGAATGAAGGCTACTGGAAAATCCGCAAAGGTCGGTGGCGTTGATATCGTCCGTATCAAGGATGGCAAAGCTGTCGAGCGTTGGGGTTACTTTGACAACATGGCGATGATGATGCAGCTTGGTCTCATGCCGCCACCGCCGGGCGCGCCTGCTCCTGCAAAGAAAATGTAAGAGTCTACGCTCTTTTTCCTGTTACGCCCTCCGGTTTTGGAGGGCGTTTTTATTTATACCGATTTATTTATAGCGATCCAAATCTCGATAGCCCATTTGCGAAGTCCAATTCTATTTCAATATCTTTGAGTAATGCATTGCCGATATTACCTCCAATAACTTCGGGATCGACTTCGGTCGTATACTCTGTAAAAGCTGGTACTTTTGAAAATATTGCGTGATCGAGTTCTATCGTGTCGATCATACGTGGCTTCACTCGCATTATTCCGCCGATTCCCCGGTGTTGAGTAGACCGTTGGAAATCTTCTGAATTACGCTCTAACACGTGCATCGTAAACGGCGAGCCTGTATCGATTCGATACCAGTCTTCTTTGCCATCGACGATCGCCTTTGTGTACGGACCGTCTATAGGCCATTGGAGTCGATTTAGACTTTCGCGTCTTCCGATAATAAGGCCTCGCCGTTGATCGAACGTTACCGCACCTCTTCCCAAAACATCCTGGCCGATAATCCCACGCAAAAACCGGAGCGGACCCGGCATCTGGTCGAACGACATGAAGAATGGCGTAATCTCTGACAGCAACGCTCCGCCAATTTGAACATGGAGAAGCCTTCCAAGTGCAAGATCCAGCAATCCCCCTGCTGCATTGACTTTGACCGTCAGTCCTAAATCTTCATGCGACAAACTCGAGGCAAAGATCGAGTGATCACAACCGGTGTCGATCATTACTTGAATGGGCCGATCGCCGATCATTATCTTTGCTCGTGGCGCACCGATAGAAAGGTCGAACGGTAACGAAAAATCAATTCGATCCGGTGGAATAGGACGAAATGATGCTACACTTGCTTCTTGAATTTGCGCAGGACCATATTCCGTGACATTGCCAACGTCGGTCGTTGCTATCAGCGCCCCATCTACAAACTGAAGCTTCGTATCGCCAAGTGTGGAGGTAATTTTCCACTCTCTTCGGGGACTGCCGCTTGCGACATTCTGCCAGATCGTATGCCACTGCTTCGCTTCACGAATGGAGAAAGGCGCAGGTCTTCGATAAACGGGACTTCCGAAATTCGATTGCCAGAAATCTTCACCATCAAATGCCTCCCAGATGCTCAAGGGCCCGATGCGTAACTCGCGCTCGAACCCGTTGCTATCAACTGTTACGGAATATTCTCCACCTGCTCCATTGAAGCGAGCTGAACCGGTAAGATAAGGCATTTACAAATCTACTCATAAATGCCTCTCTAAATCATAAATCGCTTACGGATAGAAGCGAATTCCCAGCCCTACATCGAACGTTGCTCCGACAGAAGGCACGAGCCCAATTAATGGACCGGCTTCCAAAAACAATTCAAGTGGCGTGCGTGCGGGAATGACGTTTAGTCCAAAGACCGCGCGAACACCCATGCCGAAACGGCTGTCCGTTACCACATACTTATGTCCAAAGTAGCTACGTCCTTCACCAAACCCAAGCGCTACTCCGGGTCCTGCATACATCTTCACAACGCGGCTATGAAATGGATCGAAATGCCAGAGATAGTCACCTTCCAACCGGGCAGCGCCGAAATAGGAAGCGCCAATATCACCGACGAAGGCATTCTCGGAATTCGTCCAGTATTTCACCGTTCCGCCAAGCGGCTCGCCCAGTATGAGCCCGAACCCAAAGTTCTTCCCTTCCGGCCCTTGCGCATTTGCCGATGATGACCCGAAGGTCAATACCAGTAGAATAAGTGAGCAAAGTTTAACGATAAAGTGACGATCGAGGCATGGAATTAGGCTCTTCTTTCTCATAATATCTTGATTACTATAGCTTCGTGAGGTTATTTATGAGGAAGCTGAGCATATACTGTACCATCATTCTGCTTGCAATCGGGTTTTCTTCAGAAACCTTTGCACAAAAGGGGGAATCGACGCCCGCAAGGAGGCAAGGATTCGCCGGCGCACCCTACGTCAAATATTCCCCCGAGACCGGCTGGGCTGGAGGCCTTACGGGTCTCTACTACTTCCACCTGAGCGACGATACGACCGTGCGGCCTTCGGACGTCTCGGCTGGCATCATGTACAGTCTTAAGCACCAATACTCCCTCGGCATCAATACCGATGAGTATTTCGACGTCTATCATCTCAACGCCGGCATTCATTACCAGCAAATCCCTCTGAATTTTTACGGCATTGGCAATTACGTCCCTGCCGATCCGATCGATAACTACACCCCGCTTCGTCGTGGCGGCGAATTCGTGGTGACACAGAATTTCATCCCAAGCCGAGAACAAGGCGAAGGATTCGACGCAGGTATTCAAGCTGAATTCCGAAATGACGAAGTCAAGCAATCGAACGCTGGTGGCATGATCGCCGCCAAAGCGGTGCCCGGTGCAAAGGGCGGGTTCTCCAATGGCGTCGGCGCCGTTGCAAGATACGACACTCGCGATAACAAGTACGCCACTCACGATGGGCAGTTTGATGATGTCGAAGCAATCTTCTACGGGCGGAGCTTTGGCAGCGATTACACCTTCAGTCGCTACACCGTCGACGCACGCCGCTTTATACCGATCAACATTTTACCGACCGACGAAGAGCAGACGTTAGCATTCCAGGCTTACGGAGTCGCGGCAGCAGGAGAAGAACCGTTTTATCTCATGTCCGGACTCGGTGGCGACAGCAAGCTTCGCGGTTACTATCTCCTTCGCTTCCGCGATAACGACATGGCACTTTTGCAAGGCGAATACCGCTTCCCGATCTACTGGCGATTTTCCGGCGTTGCCTTTGGCGGCGTTGGCGAAGTGGCCCACACCCTTTCGGACTTTAGCCTTAGCGGCTTGCATTCGTCCTATGGCATTGGCCTTCGCGTACTCGTCGTTCCCAAAGAGCGCATCAACGCACGCGTCGATTACGGCATCGGGAGTGATTCGAGACAGATTTACTTTTCTATTCTCGAAGCCTTTTAGACTTAACGTCATTGCGAGGAGCGACAGAGTCGCGACGAGGCAATCTCATTCAGATTTAAGGTAGCCCTTTTATTAAGAGGTTGCTTCGTCACCGCTCCGCGGTTCCTCGCAATGACAATTCATCTTCTATGATCGATCTTCCGCTCTCCCCTTCTCCTCGCATGCCACTGCTCTTCGTCGGGCATGGCAATCCGATGAACGCCATTACCGACAACTCCTTCAGCCGGGAGTGGCGGCGCATTGGCAAAACCCTGCTCGCCGAGGGAATGCCGAAGCCAACCGCTATCCTCTCCATCTCTGCGCATTGGATCACACCCGAGACGACGATGGTCACCGCAATGCCACAGCCTAAGACGATCCATGATTTCGGCGGATTTCCGGACGAGCTCTATGCAGCCCAGTATCCTGCTCCTGGTGCGCCAGAGGTTGCCGCCGAAACGAAGAAGATTGTCAAACGCGCACCCATCGCGCTCGATCACGAATGGGGCTTGGACCACGGCACCTGGAGCGTCTTGCTGCCGATGTTCCCGAATGCTGCGATCCCCGTCTATCAGCTTAGCATCGACTACGGTCGTCCTGCCGAATTCCACTTTGACATTGGCCGCGAACTTCGCGCATTGCGCGAGCGTGGCGTGCTCATTATGGGCAGCGGCAACATTGTTCACAATCTCCGCCGCGTCCGCTTCGATGGCGGGCCGACGTATGACTGGGCGCTGGAGTTTGACGCGATCATGGCGAAGGCAATCGAGTCTGGCGACTTCAAGAGCGCGATCGAATTTCAAAAGCTCGGCGAACTGGCCAAACTTGCTCATCCGACCTACGATCATTTCCTTCCGCTCCTCTACACACTCGGCGCCGTCCATCCGGATGAACATCCCGAGTTCTTCAACGCCGATTTTGACTTTGGATCTGCTTCGATGCGTTCGGTGATCTACCGCTGACGCAAAGCTCCGCTTCAAGTTATCCACACTGTTGTGTGTGTGTAAATTCGGTTCATGAAAATTGCCGATACTTGATCGCAATAGGCAATTTTGTCTAGTGCATTCATGAACGAATCTGCTGAATTGTCAATGAGCAATTGGTGCCTATTATCAGACGCTCTAAGTTACTACATTTGAAATGAATTGTCAAGAGTCATCCCAATTTTTTTGATGATTCTTTTGATCCCAATGAAGGGATGCCATCATCTCACCATGAATCACCCTCATCAGACCCAAGCAGTGTAATCCAGGTCCAAAATCAGGTAGCTTAGCAGGTACCGGATTCCGCCCCGCACCGGGTAGCTTTGTAACTGTCGTCTAAATGTCCCTTTTCAAAGACGTTAAGGTATGAATATACATGCATAAGATTTCGAAAATCTTTAGAACAATCAATTGATCGTCAGCATCTGCTTCAACTTATACTTATTTTTGTTCTCAAATTTTCATGGTCTTATGAAAACCCACTTTTTTAAATGCATCTGCGTGGTTTCAATGTTGCTCGCACAAAGCAATATTAGTTATGCTGTGCCGCACCCAATCGAAAAACCGGATGGCCTAGCGGATTACATTCGTGTCTGGGGGTATTTAAAGTATTATCACCCATTAGTGACAAGTGGGAAGATTAATTGGGATTCGGTATTTGTTAGCACCGTAGAAAAGGCCTCCATACAGCCGATTGATCTAAGCATTCAAGAGTTGATTGTTTCAGCGGGTGGCGTCCTGTCTCATGGGCTGCGAAACACTACCCAATTAGATAGCGTCGTTACACTTGTTGATATGGCGTGGATCGACTCCCTACCAATAACATCTCAAAATAAAACCTCTTTGCATCGAATTTATAGCGATCAAATTCCAATCGAATCTCGATATGTGAATGCAACTCCCTACACAGGCAATGCCGATTTTTCTTCCGAAGATTCATCTATCGTTTCAACGTACCCATCTATTGGATACCGACTTCTTGCCATCGCTCGATATTGGAACGCGATTGAATATTTTAATCCAAATCTAAATCTCATTCCAAATTGGACGGACACGTTAAGACGATATGTTCCTATTGTTGAGAAGTCAACTAATGCTGACTCATATCAGGATGCGATGTTGCAACTTTGCTGTTCGATCCGCGATGGACATACTTTCCAGCACATT
>JADMIO010849019.1_pt1 | contig 20637 bp, 24 predicted proteins | sample 8958161 | NCBI WGS metagenome assembly JADMIO01 (sample SAMN16585339, study PRJNA669376) | soil metagenome | isolation source: Crop rotation soil | place: USA: Cullars Rotation, Alabama | collected 2011 | reverse complement strand
CTTTTCCCGGCTGGCCGGAGGCGATCTGGGCGGTGCTCGGCGCCGCGGTCGCGCTGCTGCTCGGCCTGCTGCCATGGACGACCGCCTACGCGGCCGCAGCGCGCGGGCTCGACGTCTATCTGTTTCTCGCAGGGATGATGCTGCTGTCGGAAGCGGCGCGCCGCGAAGGCCTGTTCGACTGGCTTGCGACCGAGGCGGTGCTTCGCGCGCATGGTTCGCCGCGCCTGCTGTTCGCGCTCGTCTATGCCGTGGGCACTTTAGTCACGGTGTTCATGTCGAACGACGCGACCGCGGTCGTGCTCACGCCCGCGGTCTTCGCGGCTGCGCGCAAGGCGAAGCTCGAGCCGCTGCCTTACGTCTATGTGTGCGCCTTCATCGCGAACGCGGCGAGTTTCGTGCTGCCGATCTCCAACCCGGCGAACCTCGTCGTGTTCGGCGCAGGCATGCCTGCGCTTGGCAATTGGCTTGCCCGGTTTGCGCTGCCGTCATTACTCGCGATTGCCGCGACCTACGTGATGCTGCGCTGGCACCTGCGCGATAGCCTGCGCGGCGGGTTCTTAGAAACCCCGAAGCGGAATCCGCTGCGGCGCGGGGCGGCCGTCGCGCTCGCGGGCATCGTCGTCACCGCGGTGACGCTGCTTGCCTGCTCATTCGCGCACGTCGATCTCGGACTGCCTGCGGCGGCCGCGGGCGGAGCAACCGCGCTCGCGGCCGTTGCGGTCGAGCGGACATCGCCATGGCCGCTGCTGCGCGACGTGCCGTGGAGCGTGATCCCGCTGGTGGCCGGGCTGTTCGTGCTCGTCGGTGCGCTGGAGAACACGGGCGCACTGAACGGGCTGGTGCAGGAGTTCACCGCGCTGCTGCAGCGATCGATGGTGGAGTCCGCGGCGATTTCCGGCATCGCCGTCGCGCTCGTCTCGAATGTGATGAACAATTTGCCTGCGGGGCTCATCGCGGCGTCGACGATCGCGCAAACGCATCCGGCGTCCGTCGTGACCGACGCCATTCTGATCGGCGTCGATCTCGGGCCCAATCTGTCGATCACCGGTTCGCTGGCGACAATCTTGTGGCTGATCGCGTTGCGCCGCGACGGCGAGCCGGTCGGCTTCTGGCGCTTTCTCAAAGTCGGCGCGCTGGTGATGCCGCCCGCGCTCATCCTCGCACTCGGCGCGCGCTTGCTACTCGGAACTTGATTCAAGTTCCGCCGAGAAATCCAATTTGAGAAAGTTCGAAAGGGAACGAACGTTGCCATGCCATGTTCCCTCGGTGGTCGTTCACAGGAAGAGGACCTCCCGATGAAACTCAAGACACTTGTCGTCGCCGCCGGACTGATTGCGGTTCCCGCGCTCGCCTTCGCGCAAAGCGCGCCGGCTCCCGCCAACTCGTCCGGACCCGGCGTGAGCCCGACCGTGCAGTCGCCGACCGACATGGGCGCGGGCGGCGTCAGCGGTAACACCAAAGGCATTCCCTCGCGCGGCGTGAAGAAGCACGCGACGATGGTGAAGAAGAGCAAGAGAGGTCATGCGATGACCGGCTCCGCCGTGCGCGACGAGTCGCGCCGCGCAACGCAGAGCCCGGCGTCCCTCGGCACCGGCGTCGAAAAAGTGAAGTGACGCTTCGATCCCGTTCACGAAGGAAAATCCCGTCGCTCGCGGCGGGATTTTTCATTTCGTCCGGGCGATGTCAGGCGCAGCGGCTCCGCTCAGGATTCCGCTGTGCGCAAGGAGCGACGGATCGTCGCGCCATGACAACCTTGAATGCGACGCTTTCAGCGCGTTCACGTCCGAATGCTGTGGGGACTAGGATGCGCTGAAGACCGAAGGCGTTGCGCAGGACTATCCAGCGGGGAATCATCCCGTATTGGGGGCGCTCGCCCTCACTGTTCTGAGGGCGCGGGCCATGAGTGTTGCCGAAGGTGCCGGTTATCTTGCTGCGGTGCTGGTCTTCCTGACCTTCTATATGAAGACCATGATTCCCCTGCGTATCGTGGGGATATGCAGCAATTTCGTTTTTATTTTCTACGGCTATCTGGGAGGGCTGTATCCCGTTCTGGTGCTGCACCTTGTTCTGCTGCCGCTCAACAGTTGGCGGCTTCGCGAGATGCTTCGTCTGACCAAGCAGGTGCAGGACGCCACGAAGTCGGACCTCAGCATGAGTTGGTTGAAGCCATTTACCTCGGCGCGTCGCACTGCCGCCGGAGAGATTCTGTTCAGGAAGGGCGATCCCGCCAAGGCGATGCTGTTTATCGTTTCGGGGGGCTACCGGCTCGTCGAACTTGGAATTTCGCTCAGCCCCGGAGAGGTCGTGGGCGAGCTCGGCCTATTGGCGCCGGGCCAAACTCGAACGCAGACAGTCCAATGTACCGATCCGGGCGAAGTGCTCGAGATCACCTACGAGCACGTGAAACAGCTGTATTTTCAAAATCCACACTTCGGATTTTATCTGCTGCAGCTTGCGACGCGGCGAATGTTCGCCAATATCGCGAAATTGGAGAATGAGCTTGCGGCGAGCAAGTTAGGCGCCGCGTCGTCGCCCTTGAAGTCGCCGAACGGCTAGATCTTCGACGCGCCGAAGGCGGGCCGCGGTCACGAAGAGCCGCGGCCGGCCCAGGACATCCGCTGCGCGTCTTCGTTCGAGACGATCTGCCGTCCGACCGGCCAGAGCGAAATGCCCGCAAGTTTCAAATGCGCCCAGGCGAAGGGCAGCCCGATGATCGTGATCGCGAGCAGAAGCGCCGTGATCAGATGGCCGAGCGCGAGCCACCAGCCGGCCAGCACCAGCCAGATGAGATTGCCGAGAAAGCCGAGCAGGCCGCCGACGGGCGAGGAGGGGCGGTCGATGACCGTGTGGCCGAACGGCATGAGCGTGTAGAGCCCGATCGTCAGCGCCGACCACGCCCAGGGCAGGCCGATGATGGTGAGCGCCATGATCACGGCCGCGATCAGCCAGCCGAACGCCATCCAGGCGCCGCCGCACACGATCCACAGCACGTTCAAGACGAGGCTGACTGGTGACATGACACCCTCCCGCGACCGCCGCTCAGATGGTGCGTCGCTCCGCCAGCGCAAGGGGCCGTTTGATTGGCATTGTCTCAGTTCGCGTTTCAGCGCCTGAGATAAGCGTAGGCCAGCCATCCGATCGATACGATGGAAAGCGCCCAGATCAGTGCGACGATCGCCGCCGCCGTTCGGCTCACGGGCCGCTCTTGCGCGGCCGCCGCCAACTCGCGGTGCTCCGCCATGATCTCCGGCGGGATCAGCCGCACAACGAGAAGTATCCCGAGCGGCAGGATAATCACGTCGTCCAGATAGCCGAGGACGGGGATGAAGTCGGGGATCAGGTCTATGGGCGAGAGCGCGTATCCCGCGACGACCACGGCCAACGCCTTCGCGTACCACGGCACCCGCGAATCGCGGCTGGCGAGATAGAGCGCATGGACGTCGCGCTTGATCGTCCGCGCCCAGGTCTTCAGGCGGTCACGCATGTAATCATCTTAGCCGCGTCGCGCCCGGCTCGAATGCGCCAAACCTCAAAGCTGACGTGAGTTGTGGTGACAATCTTCGACCTTTGTATGATGATCGCGCGCGAGGAGCGCATGCGTATCCGACGTCATAGGCATTGGTGGCGCGCAGCCGTAGGGCTGCTGATCGCCTATGCGTTTTGCCTGCAGGCGCTGCTCGGATCAGTGCTGGCCGCACAAGCTGCAACCGGCCCGTCGTTTGTCGACGGAGCGGTGATCTGCATGGCGCACGTCGACGGCGGTACCGAGGTCGACGAGCAAAACCCAGCCAAGGTCATCCATTGCGCGGTCTGCGTGCTCGCGCCGCTCGCTCATGCACTCGCTCCCGACCGCGTCATTGCCCCGCTTCGGCTCGCGACGCGATCCGCGCCGTTCCCCTTCGTTTCCGCCGAAGCTTGGATCGCATTTCACAAGGCGAAGTCGAACCTCAGCCAAGGGCCTCCTCCGACTGCGTGAACGATAGCTGCCTTCTCGTCGCTCACGTCATTCGCATAGGTGGGTCCGCGCATGTCTTCGCGCGCGCGTGCTTTGGGTTGCACCCTTGCAGCTCTGTTAATTCCTCAATTCGATGCCGCCGCTCGAGACGGCGGGGCGCCGGACGCGAACGCGCAAGCGGACGTCGCTGCGACGAAGCTCCCGCAGATCGTTGTCTCCGCGGCCCGTCTTAAGCCGAAACCGCGCAGGCAGGAGAGGGTGGTCCGCACGCTACCGCAACCCGCTTCCGTCGCGGTCTCTCCGGCTGTCGTGCAACCGATCGAAGACCCCACGGCTCTGGTGCCTCCGCCGCCGCCGCTCAACAGGCGCTACCAGCTGCCGCAGACGACCGCGAGCGTCACGGCGGAGCGCGTGCAGCAGACGGTCAACGTCGTCGATACGTCGGATGCGGTGAAATACATGCCGAGCCTTTTCGTGCGCAAACGCAACGCGGGCGACAATCAGGCGGTCCTCGCGACGCGCTCCTGGGGCGTGAGCTCCAGCGCGCGCACGCTCATCTACGCGGACGACATTCTGATTTCGACGCTGCTCGGCAACAACAATAGCAATGCCTCGCCGCGGTGGGGCATGGTCTCCCCCGAGGAGATCAAGCGCATCGATTTTCTCTACGGTCCGTTTTCTGCGGCCTATCCCGGCAATTCGATGGGCGGCGTGCTGAACATCACGACGCGGATGCCGGAGAAGCCGGAACTCCATCTCAAGCAGACCGAGGCCTTCCAGCCGTTCAGCTTCTACAATACGCACGACACCTACAGGACCGATCAGACCAGCGCGTCGGTCGGCAACCGTTGGGGCGCGTTCGCGGCATTCGTGTCGGTCAATTATCAAAACAGCTTCAGCCAGCCGCTGGCTTGGGTGACGACGAGCAGCTCGCCGCCGGCGGGCACCACCGGCACGATTATCCAGCCGAGCCGCACCGGCGGCGTCGGCAACGTGCTCGGCGCAGGCGGACTGCTGCACACGGAGCAGTTCAGCACCAAAGGCAAATTCACCCTCGATCTCACGCCGTGGCTGACGGCCTCTTACATGGTGGGCTTCTGGTCGAACGATCAGAAGTCCCGGGTCGAGACCTATCTGCGCGACGGTGCGGGTCAGGCGACCTATGGCGGCCCGACGGCGGGCTCGGGCTTTGCGAGCAACACTTACAATTTAGCTCAGCAGAACATCGCCAATGCGCTCTCATTGAAGACGGACACCGGCGGCGCGTTCGATTGGGACGTCGTCGTCACGCGCTATGACTATCTCAAGGACATTCAGCGCAATCCGTTCACCGTCGCCGCGAGCGGCGCGAACTTTACCGATGTTGGCAGGATCGCGCGCCTCGACGGCACAAATTGGATGACGGCCGACGCGAAAGGAATCTGGCGGGCGGACAAGCTCGCAGGGATGCATGAGGTGAGCTTCGGCGTTCACGGCGATCTGTTCGAACTGAAGAACCCGACCTACCGGACGGACACCTGGTACGGCGGGGCCGACGATAGCGCCGTGCGCTACAACGATGGCCGCGGGAAGACGCAGACCTCCGCGGTGTGGGCGCAGGACGCCTGGCGTTTCGCGCCGCAATTCAAGTTGACGCTCGGCGGGCGGCTGGAGTGGTGGCGCGCCTTCGGCGGCTACAATCTGAGCACGACGACGAATGCGGCGACGGGCGCGATCACGTCGACGAGCGAGATGGTGCAGCCTCCGCTCGGCGCCACGCGCTTCTCGCCGAAGGGTTCGCTCAGCTACGAGCCGAACAAGGATTGGCTGCTCACCGCTTCGGTGGGCGTTGCGAACCGCTTTCCAACGGTGACGGAGCTTTATCAGAACGCGACGGTCGCGGGCGTCGTCGTCTTTCCGAACGCGAATCTTGCGCCGGAGCGCGCGCTGGCGACGGAGCTCGCGGTCGAACGCCGCTTTACCGATGGCAAGCTCCGCTTCTCGCTCTTCCAGGACGACACGCGCGACGCGCTGATCTCACAGAACGGCGTGATCCCCGGAACGGCGACGCCGACGGCCTTCGTGACGAATGTGGACCACGTGCGCGTTCGCGGTTTCGAATTTGCCTGGCTGAAGGCGGACATTCTGATTCCGCGCGTCGAATGGTTCGGCAGCGTGACCTATGCGGACTCGCGCATCCTGAGCGATCCGACCTTCGTCGGCACCAATGGCTCGACGGCGGAGGGAAAGCGCGTGCCGAATGTTCCGCTCTGGCGCTCGACCATCGGCGCGACATACCGGCCGAATGACAATTGGGCATGGACGGTGGCTGGCCGCTATCAGAGCAAGACCTACGCGACGCTCGACAATACGGACAACGTGCAGAATGTCTTTCAGTCGTTCGATCCGTTTTTCGTCGTCGATACGCGCGTGCACCTCAAGGCGACCGCGAACGCGTCATTCGAGTTCGGGATCGATAACCTCACAAACACGAAATACCATCTCTTCCATCCTTTCCCGCAACGCACATACGTCGTGCAAGGACGGGTGAAGTTTTGAGAGCGATCATCGGCTGCTGCGTGCGAGTGTAAATTTAGTGAAACAACCGCTGTGAGGTCCGCCGCAAAAACCGCTCTCCGTCCAGGAACATACTGAACTGTTTGTCGGAGCGGTATTCGCAGCGGGGCCGGTTTTTACGACACGTTTAGTTGCCTTCAGGCCGTATCCGGCGCGCTATCGAGCGCCGGGGGGCACAACGGCCGGAGCGCTCGAAATGACGCTTCTTACTGCCGCTTCAAACTCACACACGACAAATGACGTCGACCTTGGGAGCGTCGCGGCGATCGCGATCATTCCGGTCCTGATGCTCGTCATCTCCGTTCTTGTCGCTCTCAGAGACGCCGGTTTCGCCGACGTTCTCGCGGCGATGGGCTAACTCTCCGGCTGAATGTTCCGCGCGCGCTGCCCAGCAAGAAACGTCCGAGCGACGTCACTCTGCCTTGTCGAGCGAATGGTCGAACGCTTTCCGCGCGGGTGAGGCGAACTGGCGCCGCCACATGACGACCAGCACGCCCGCGGTCGTGACCGCGAGCGGCAGCGCGCCGAGGAACCAGCCGAGATAGGCGAGGGCGAAGAAGAACGCGCGTTGCCCGCGGTTGAAGTGCAGACCCGCGTCCGCGCACACGCTCGCCGCGCGGCGCACGAAGATCTCCGCCTGCGGCGTGTCCTTCTCGCGCGCGGGCGGCGCGCCGCCGATCAAAATGGCGAAATAATTGTACAGCCGGTAGGACCAGGCGAATTTGAAGAACGCATAGACGAAGATGACGGCGAGCCCGACCATCTTCATCTCCCACAGCTCGCGCGAGGGCGGCGCCCCGAACGGCAAGAGCGACATCACCGGCAGCACGGCTTCCGGCGCGCGCAATAGGCTGAGCGCGCCGCCAACCGCGATCAGGCTCGTCGAGGCGAAGAACGCCGTGCCGTTCTGCAGCGCGGCGGTCACCTGCGCGTCGACGATGCGGTTCTCGCGCGCAATCAGGTGGCGCATCCAGTCGTCGCGATAGCCGTTCATCAGGGCGTTGAGCCCGATCCGGCCTTTCGCGGTCGTCTCGATCAGGATCGAGTAGCCGATCCAGGCCGCGACGAACCAAGCGAAGGCGATCAGGTCGGGCCAGGCAAGCGCGGGCATGAGAGCCTCGATTCGGACATCTGCGCGCGCATGGTGGGCGCTTCGCGCGCGGGGTTCAACTGGCGCGGCGTTGCCTCTAATGTCGGCATGACAGGAACCGTCATTGCGAGGAGCGAAGCGACGAAGCAATCCAGAGTCCCGGAGAAAGCCTGGATTGCTTCGCTTCGCTCGCAATGACGAGAATTCGGTACCGGACTGACAGGAGGACACATGCCGCAGACCATCACCACCGGCTACAAGGCGCTGTGCGACGCAGCCGAGCGCGAGATCGAGACGATCCCGCCCGAAGAGGCCGTGAAGCTTGCCGGCCGCGACGACGTCGTGCTGATCGACATCCGCGACATCCGCGAACTGCAGCGCGACGGCCGCGTGCCCGGCGCGGTGCATGCCCCGCGCGGCATGCTCGAATTCTGGATCGATCCGGCGAGCCCGTATCACAAGCCGCTGTTCAATCAGGACAAGAAGTACGTGTTCTTTTGCGCCGGCGGCTTGCGCTCCGCGCTCGCGACGCAGACCGCGCAACGCATGGGCCTCAAGCCGGTCGCGCACATCGGCGGCGGCTTCGGCGCATGGAAGAAAGCCGGTGGTCCGGTCGAAGCCCCGGAGGCGAAGAAGTAGGGGCGCTACGCTCTTAGCGCGTCCGCGAGCGCGCTCAGCACGGCCAGCGCGTCGGCCGTCCCGTCGGCCTCGCCTTTTTCAAAATCCTGCTCGGCCAAGCCCATCGTATTGGTGACATGGGCGAGGCAGAGCACGCGTTTGTTGCGCCGTTGCGCAAACGTATAGAGCGCGGCCGCTTCCATCTCGACGGCGAGCACGCCAAGCTCGCGCGCTGCGGCGACCGCGGCTGCCGTTTCGCGGAAGGGCGCGTCCGTCGTCCAGCTCGCACCGACATGCGCTTGCAGTCCCGCCGCGTCCAGCGCGCGCACCGCGGTCGCGACGAGCTTGGGATCGGCGTGAGCGAACGCCTCTTGGTCCGCGTAATGATAGCTCGTGCCTTCGTCGCGCAGCGCCCGGTCGATGACGACGAAATAGGGCGGTGCGCCCGCGGGTACGATCTGCCCGGCCGAGGTGAGGCTGATCAGCACGCGGCAGCCGCAGGCGAACAGCTCTTCCGCAATCAGCACGGCGTAGGGTGCGCCGACCGCACAGCCGATGATGCCCGCCGTCCGCCCGCCGAGCGCGAACTCGTGGAGCTCGCTGTGATAGCAGGGCCAAGTCTCGGAAAGCTTGGCTTCTCCCGTGCGCTTGAGCCGCCGCACGATGTCGCCGTCGGGATCGAGGATGCAGACGTCGGGTACGCTTGCGATGGGCAGCTTCTTCTGCCGCCGCGCTTCCCGCAGCAGCGCCGCAGGCTCGAACACGGAGGGCGCCTGCGGGTCTTTGTTGGAAAGAATGGGCGGCTTCGTCACGCGAACTCCTGATCGATCGGCGTGAAAGTGTTATATAGCGCGGCAGCAGCGGCAAGACGCGCGTGAGCGGCATGACGTCACCATCAACGGCTGAACAACGGCAGGCGCATTGGCAGGCCGTCTACAGCACCAAGGGCGAGCGCGAGGTCAGCTGGTTTCAGGAAACTCCGGCAATCTCGCTCGAGCTCATTCATGCGACAGGCGCCGGCCGCGATGCCGCACACATCGACATCGGAGGCGGCGCGTCGCGGCTCGTCGATGCGCTGCTCGCGGAAGCATATCGCTCCGTAACCGTGCTCGACGTGTCGGAGGAGGCGCTGGCCGTCGCGCGGGCGCGGCTCGGCCCCCGCGCCGCATCGGTCGACTGGATCGCCGCCGACGTCACCGCATGGACGCCGCCGCGAACTTTTGACCTGTGGCACGACCGCGCCGCATTTCATTTTCTGACCGCGCCGCACGACCGCGCGGCCTATGCCGAGCGCGTGCGCAAGGCCGTTGCTGCCGGCGGTCATGTGATCATCGCCACCTTCGCGACTGACGGGCCGGAGCGTTGCAGCGGACTGCCGGTGGTGCGTCACGACGCGGCTTCCATCGGCGCGGTGCTCGGCCCGGCCTTCGCTCTCGTCGAGACGCGCCGGCACGATCACGTCACGCCGGGCGGCAACGTACAGAAATTCCAATTCAGCCTTTTCCGCCGCACGCGTTGACAACGAAAGACCTCCATGTCCCTCACGCTCGTTATCGGCAACAAGAACTACTCGTCGTGGTCGCTCCGGCCGTGGATCGCGATGAAGGTCGCGAACATTCCGTTCAAGGAGGTGCTGATCCCGCTCTACGAGTCCGGCAGCCGCGAGCGCATTCTCGAATATTCGCCCGCCGGCAAGGTGCCGATCCTGATCGACGGTGACCAAGCGGTCTGGGAATCGATCGCGATCCTCGAGCATCTCGCCGAGCGGTTTCCGAAAGCGGGCCTGTGGCCGTCCGACGCGCAGGCACGCAGTCACGCGCGCAGTGTCGCCGCCGAAATGCATGCCGGCTTTCAGGATCTGCGCCGCGCCTGCACGATGAACATGTGGCTGCCGTCCAAAGAGCGCCCGCAGAGCGCCGAGGTGACGGCGAACGTGCACCGGATCAATTCGATCTGGCGCGATTGCCTTGCGCGCTATGGCGGGCCGTTTCTGTTCGGTCAATTCGGCGCGGCGGACGCGATGTATGCGCCGGTCGTCGCGCGCTTCCACACCTACGGGATTTTGGTGTCGCCCAAATCGCACGCCTACATGGACGCGGTGATGGCGCTGCCGGCCTGGCGCGAATGGTACGAGGCGGCGATGCAGGAAAAATGGATCATGCGCCACAACGAGCCGGAATGGCCGCTCGTGCGCGGGGTGAGGGTCGAGTGAGTAGGCGGCGCCACCCACTCCGCTCATTCCCGCGAAAGCGGGAATCCAGTTCTTTCCTTTACGTGTGAAAGTCAGCGCTGGGTCCCCGCCTTCGCGGGGACGAACGGGACGCTCAGCCAGCGGTGCCCTCTTTCAACTTCCTCTCCAGCTCGTCCAAAAATCCCCGCTGCCCGGGCAAGATCTTCTTCCGCGCCATCGGCAAATCGAAATACGCGATCCGGTCGACCTCCGGAAACTTTTGCAATTTCCCGGAGCGCGGCGGCCATTCCATCTCGAACAGGTTGCTCGAGAACGCGGAGATGTCGAAATCGGCGGCGAGCGCAAACGCATGCACGGTCTTGCCGCTGCGTTGCTTCAGCGGCGTAAGCGGCACGAGCTCGCCGTCGGCGACGAGCCCCGTCTCCTCGTTGAATTCGCGTTTGGCGCAGACGAGCGGGTCGCCGCTCTCGACCACGCCTTTGGGAATCGACCACGCGCCCAGATCCTTTGTGCGCCAATACGGCCCGCCCGGATGCGCAAGCAGGACCTCGAGGCCGCGGCTGCGGCGCCGGTAGGCGAGAATTCCGGCGCTGGTCTCCGTGCGGGTCAGGGGCTGGCTCGTCGGTCGTCGTTCCGCATTGTCGGCGTGAAGCGCCGAGGCTCGCAAGCGCTTCGCGCCTCCCTGTCGGAAACGTGATCCTCGCGCCACGTATTCCACGGACCGACAATGAAAAAGCCCGGCTCGGAGCCGGGCTTTTCCATCGCGCCACGCACGAAGATCGGTCCCTTCGGATCAATCCTTCAGCGTTTCGCGGATCTTGTCTTTCGCGCTGCCGACCGTGTTCTCCACCTTGCCCTTCACCTGATCGGCCTTGCCTTCGGTCTTGAGCTTCTCGTCGCCGGTCATATGGCCGGCCGCTTCCTTCATCTTGCCTTTGGCCTGGTCGAAGCTGCCCTGGATGCGGTCTTTGTCCATTACGTCACCTTTCCTTGCGTTCTAAAGGCAACGTCCGTCCGGACCCTTACGTTCCTCGTTTCCGCATTTCTTCGCCTCGGCCGGGGAACTCGGAACGCTCGTGTTCTTATTGATGCGGGTGTTGTCGGGATCGCCGGGCTTCAGCTCTTTCGATTCTTCGCCGGTCGTTTCCGGCTTCAGCGTGTTGGGCGGAGCCGGCACGGGCGGCGCGATCTTGTCGGGCGGCGCCTGCCGCTGCGCGGGCGGCGCCGGCTCGGCCGCGATCGGGCCTGCCGCAAGCGCAGGCGACTCGACGTAAGGCAGCGCCGCGATGAAGAGCAAAGGCCACTTGGCCATCGTCGCCTCCAATTTCCTGGCAGGCTAACGTCCCGAAACGGGAACCGGTTCCGCGAGGCATTGCCAGCGCAGGACGCGCGCGGCAGGTTGGAACCTTCGGAAGCGCGAAGGGGAGGGGCTGTTGCCGCAATTGCATACGTCGGTCGACGTGAACGCGGCCGAATTCCGCGCCAATGCCGAGCGCATGCGCGCGCTCACCGCCGAGCTGCGCGCACGGCGCGAGGAGGCCGCGCTCGGCGGCCCGGAGCGCGCGCGTACGCGTCACGTCGGGCGCGGAAAGCTGCTGCCGCGCGACCGTGTGGTGAATTTGCTCGACCCCGGCGCGCCGTTTCTCGAGCTCTCGCCGCTCGCCGCCAACGCCATGTACGACGACGCGATCAACGGCGCGGGGCTGATCACCGGCATCGGCCGCGTCGAAGGGCGCGAAGTGATGATCGTCTGCAACGACTCGACGATCAAAGGCGGCACTTACTATCCGATGACGGTGAAGAAGCATCTGCGCGCGCAGGAGATCGCGCGCGAGAACCGTCTGCCGTGCATCTATCTCGTCGACTCCGGCGGGGCCAACCTACCGCAGCAGACCGACGTCTTCCCCGACCGCGAGCACTTCGGCCGCATTTTTTACAATCAGGCGACGATGTCGTCCCTCGGCATCCCGCAGATCGCGGTGGTGATGGGTTCGTGCACGGCGGGCGGCGCCTATGTCCCGGCGATGTCGGACGAGACCGTCATCGTGAAGAACCAAGGCACGATTTTCCTCGGCGGCCCGCCTTTGGTGAAGGCGGCGACGGGCGAGGTCGTCGGCGCGGAGGAATTGGGTGGCGCCGACGTGCACACGCGGAAATCCGGCGTCGCCGATCATCTGGCGCAGGACGATCATCATGCGCTGTCGATCGCGCGACGGATCGTGTCGCATCTGAATTACAAAAAGTCGGTCGATATCCCGTTACGCGATCCGCGTGAGCCAGCCTACGACGTCGCCGAGCTCGACGGCGTCGTGCCCTCCGATCTGAAGAAGCAGTACGACGTGCGTGAGGTGATCGCGCGGCTCGTCGACGGCTCCGAGTTCGACGAGTTCAAGGCGCTCTACGGGACGACGCTCGTCTGCGGCTTCGCGCATCTCTACGGCATGCCGGTCGGTATTCTCGGCAATAACGGCATCCTGTTCTCCGAAAGCGCGCTCAAGGCCGCGCACTTCGTCGAGCTGTGCTGCCAGCGCCGCATTCCGCTGCTGTTCCTGCAGAACATCGTCGGCTTCATGGTCGGCCGCGACTACGAGGCGGGCGGAATTGCAAAAGACGGCGCCAAGATGGTGACCGCGGTCGCCTGCGCCAAGGTGCCGAAATTGACATTGATCGTCGGCGGCTCCTACGGCGCGGGCAATTACGGCATGTGCGGACGCGCCTACGGCCCGCGCTTTCTGTTCATGTGGCCGAACGCGCGCATCTCGGTGATGGGCGGCGAGCAGGCCGCGAGCGTGCTTGCGACCGTCAAGCGCGACAACATCGAGGCCGACGGCGGCAAGTGGTCGGAGGTCGAGGAGGAGGAATTCAAGGCGCCGATCCGCGACAAATACGAGGCCGAAGGCAATCCGTATTACGCGACCGCGCGCCTGTGGGACGACGGCATCATCGCGCCGGCCGAGACGCGGCGGGTGCTCGGGCTGGCGCTGAGCGCGACTTTGAACGCGCCGGTGGAGGGGACGAGGTTTGGGGTGTTTAGGATGTGAAGGGCGCTGGGAATGCACGCTAACGCGCGACCAGAACTCGTATGTCCATCGTGCGGCCGAAAAGCTGGAGGTGGGGTCAACGAAGTCCAAGTTTTACACTTCGCGGATCAAGATTGGTGTGTGCGTTGCGCGGATGTCCGGGAACATGAGGGCATCACCTTCGTCGCTCGGCCGACCCCTGGCAGAATGATAAGTGGTAGCGATTTTAACGTGCTTGATAGTTGGCGCGATTGTTTTGTGGCGCAACCTAAGCGGCGTATTAAGAAGACTGTCGCGAGGGAGGAGATTCAACGTGCCTGGGGAATTTGGGACGGAGATAAAGACGCCACGATGGCAATGTTCATGTTCTTCGGCTGGCTCCAGCGGCACCGGCCGTATTTTCTGACTTTCCGCGAGAAACTTGACCCGTGGCAGACGGTGCATAGTCGGCTCTTGAAGGCAGAGCGACGTCAGAAATCGGCAAGCACTTAGGATGGGTTGAGCGGAGCGAAACCCATCCTCAAAATGGGCGAGCGGCATGGGTTTCGCTCCGCTCAACCCATCCTACAGGCGCCCAGCCAGAATTTGAGACTCGCGCGACTCCGCCCTACACCTGTCGACTGCGTCACCCCCGGAACTTCCCCATGCAAAACGTCATCTGGCCCGCGATCCTCACCGTCGGCGCGGGCGTCAGCGTCCTCATCCAGCAGGCGCTGAACGCAAACCTGCGCGCCGAGATCAACTCCGCCGCATGGTCGGGCTTCGTCAGCTACTTCCTCGGCGTCCTGTGCATGCTGGCGCTCGCGCTTGCGCTGCGCGAGCCGCTGCCATCGGCGGCAGTGATGGCGCGCGTGCCGCTGTGGGCGTGGAGCGGCGGCGTCTTCGGCGCGATCTTCATCGCGCTGTCGATCGTCACCATCCCGAAGCTCGGCGGCGCCGCCTACATCGCGCTGCTGGTGGCGGGGCAGATGATCGCCGCGCTCGCGGTCGACCATTTCGGCTGGCTCGGCCTCGCGGAGCGGCACATCGACCTGCCGCGCATGCTCGGCGTAGCGCTGCTGGTCGGCGGCGTGATCCTCATCCGGCGGTGAGGCCGTCGAAGATTTGCAGGATGGGTTGAGCGCCAGCGAAACCCATCAACGGTCGCGACCGCTCCATGGGTTTCGCTTCGCTCAACCCATCCCACGGGCCAAAGAAGGGTGCCGACATCGGCCCGGAGAAAAATCTGAAAATATTCTCCCAGCCCTGTTGACAGTCCCTTTGCCACGTGAATATAGTCTCCCCACCCTGTCCGCTTGAGGGGCGTCGTCGCGAGACGCAAACGATGGCGGGGCAGGGGGCGGCGCCCGCGGGCGGGGTTCGTACCCTCGCGCTCGGGAGGCCTTGGGTCCCCGTCCGCCCCCACTATGAGGGGCTGCCTTCAGTGGCTGGACGTGGCTGGGATGAAGGCGGGCGAAACCCCGCCGGATGCGGGATCGGGCCGCAAGGCTCCGATCACTCCCAGCCCGGAAGAACGGGTCCGAGGACAGAAAAGCCGCAAGTGGAGCGCCGGGAGGCGCCTTTCCCCGATCGCAAGGGGAGAGGAGACGCCTTCGCAAGGTGTCTCGGGCGGCTTCGCCGGCCGCCCAGGAGGTTTCGCAAACCTCCGCGTTTCCCGGCGCTCCGCTCCCCTCATTTTGCGGGAGCGCGGAATTGAAAATTCCGGCGCACCCGGCGCCGGTCAAACAATACGGGCGATGGCGCGCGCCTGGAAGGTGCCACACACTCCGCTCATTCCCGCGAAAGCGGGAATCCAGTTCTTCTGCTGGGTCCCCGCTTCCGCGGAGACGAGCGGGGAGGGTATGCCTCTCAAATTATAACTTCACTTGCTCCTTCCAGCTCCGCCACGATGCGCGCAGCATCGCGACAAAGGTCACGGCCCACACGAGGAGCGCGATCCACACCATGGCGAGCGACACCGCGCGCAGCGGCGGGAAATCGGAGGCGAGGGAGAGCCGCAGGCTGGCCAGCGCATACATGCCGAGCGGAAAGACGAGGCTCCACAGCATCGGCGTATACGTCACCGGCACGCGGCAGACGCCGTGTTTCCAAATCCCGAACAGGATGAGCAGCGGAATCCACCACGTGCCCCACGCCCACATGATCAGCGTGACACCGTCGATGAACGGCCGCATCGATTGCAAAAACGGCAGCGCGGACTCGTTGAGCAGCAGCGCCGAGCCCGCATTGGTGCTGATCGCGGCAGCGCCCATGACGACCCACAGCAGCGGCGTGATGTCGTCCGGCTCGAAATCGAAAAAGAAGATGCGATGCGCGAACAGCACGATGAAAATGCCGTAGAGCGCGAGCCCGATGCCCCACAGCATGTGGATGAGCACGAACACCGCGGTCGAGAAGGCGCCGAGCGCCGGCGCCACCTGCGTGCCGAGGATGACGAGCGACTCCGTGCCGACGATCGCGATCAGCCAGCCGCCATGCACGACGTTGGCGCGATGCGCGGTGTTGAGAAAAGTCAGCACGCCGAAGCTCAGATAGCTGAGGCAGATCCACAGCGCGAGCGCGAACAGCCAGAGCGCGACCGCGCCCGTTCCGAAGCCGCGCAGGGTGAGGCCGAGCCCGAACACATCACTCGCCGCAACGATGGTGAAAAAAGAAAACACAAGCCGCGGATCGATCAGGTCCTCCCAGAGCGCGCGCGGAAAGCGCAAGAGGCGGATGATCGTCGCCACGAGCAGCCAGGCGAAGGCGACGGCATTGATCGCGAACAGCGCGTCGGAGATCGCGTGCTGGTTTTCGAGGTAGAGCGCGTTGGAGATGATCCCCGTCGCCATGACGAGCGCGAACGAGCCGGGATAGAGCCGCGCGATCTCCTGCGCGAGCCAGCTCGCGCGCTTCGTCTCGGTTTTGCTGCCGACGCTCTGCGCCATGTCGAAGCCTGGATGGCCGAGTCGGTGTCCGGCCGCCACTCTGGCAGACACCATCGTGCAACTGAAGGCGAGGCCTCGCGATGTCGCAGGGCAGATGGTTTGCGAGCGAACGAAGCAATCGAGTCTTCGTGGATTGCTTCGTCGCTGTGCTCCTCGCAATGACGGAAATGGCTCGCCTATGCTAGTCAAATGCCCATGACCGACCTCAAACAACTTGCACCCACCGGCACATTGCGCGGCGGCGTCGTGATCGCGCCGGCGCCGACGACCTTCTTCGCGCGCAACGAGCCCGACGGCCCGCGCGGCGTCACGGTTGACCTGCTGCGCTTCTTCGCCCAGCGTCTCGCGCTGCCGCTTGAATTCATGCTCTTCCCGAATTCGGGCGAGGCGACCGATGCGGTCGCCTCGGCCGCCTGCGACGTCGCTTTCATGCCGAAGGATGCCGCACGTGCGGCGCGCCTCACTTTCGGCCCGGCGTATTTCAACATCGAGAGCGCGTATCTCGTCCCCGCCGGCTCGCAATTGCGCAGCAACGACGACGTGAACCGCGCGGGCATCCGCATCGTCGCCATCGCGAACACCACGACTATGCGCAGCGCGCGCCGCACCGCGCCGCTTGCCTCCGTGCAGGAGGTCGCAACCGTCGACGAGATGATGGACATGGCGCGCAAAAGCGAGGGCGATGCCTTTGCGCTCTCCAAGGATTCCTTCGTCGCGCTTCTGCCGCATGTGCCCGGCGCGCGCGTGCTGCCCGGCAATTTTCAGGAGACCGGGATCTGCGTCGCCGTGCCACCTGGTCGTCCGGCGGCGCTGGCGATCGTCAGCGACTTGCTCGGCGAGGCGAAGCGGAACGGCGTCGTGCGCCGCGCGCTGGACGCTGCCGGCTTTGCCGACGCGGAGGTCGCGCCGTGAGCGCAGGAACTCAACTTCCGGCGCTCGCGTTGGAAGAGTGGACAGTCGCCGGGCGCGGGGGCATCCGCGAGGTGCAGTATGGGTTACCGCGTGTACAGCGGGCCGAAGGGCTCCGAAGACATCAAACCGCTCAACAAGTCGCAGACCCTGTTCAAGCAGTTCAACGCGCTCGACGAAGCGCTCGCCTGGGCGCGTCACGTCTGCCAGTCGGGCCGTGTTCCGCTGCTGATCGAGGGCGACGACGGTACCAGGATGGATCGTCGCGAGATCGGGGCGATGCTCGGGGTGGGCGAACGGGAGCAGGTCGGCGGCGTGAGCTGATACCACCCGCAACCCTCTGAAAAGCCCGCCACATCGGCAATTTTGGCGAAATTGGCGCAAAACTCCAATTCCCGCCGATGTTTCCTGTTAAGCCATTGATATAACATAGTTTTTTTGTTAAAAAAGCTGTTACCAAAATGAAAATTGCTGTTATAGTTGGAGGCATGAGCAGAGCATCAGTAAAGTCTGCGGGCCGGACCTCCAAAGCCGCCGCGGGAACTAGGAAAAAAGCGTCAAAGTCAGCGAAGTCGGCGCGTAAATCGGTCAAAAAGCCGAGCGCGAGCGCCAGCCGCCGCGCTGCAAAGCCGGCGCGAGCGTCCGCCAAGCGGGCGGCTCCCGTCAAAGCCGCGGCGATTGCCGTGAAAAGCATCGCGGTGAAGACGATGATGGCCTCGATCGTCGAAAGCACGATCGTGCGCACGTCGAGCCCGCCGATGCAGCCGATCGCGCCCGAAATCGTCAGCACGCACAAATACCGGGTGGGTGAGACGGTGTATTACACCTCTCCGAGCTTCGGACGTGCGGCGGCGAGCGGCAGCTACACGGTGGTGAAGCTGTTGCCGTCCGACGGCGACGATTGCCAGTACCGGATCAAGAGTTCGGGCGAGGCTTTCGAGCGCGTCGCGAAGGAAAGCCAGCTCGACCGCGCCTGAGACCGGTCGCCGCGCTTTCGCCGGATCTCTAGGATACATGCCCGATTGCGGCTAAGGAACATGCCGCAACGGGCCGCCATGTGCGGCTCGCATAAGAAAATCCGGAGGGTCACGCTTATGCGCAGTTTTATTAAAGTTCTTGCTCTGCTCTCGCCCGTGCTGCTCGCGCATCCCGCAGCGGCGCAGACCTATCCCGATCATCCGGTGAAATTGATCGTGCCGTTCGGCGCCGGCGGTCCGGCCGACGTCTATGCGCGCTTTCTCGCCAAATATCTGACCGAGGAGACCAAGCAGTCCTTCGTGGTGGAAGACCGTCCCGGCGCGGGCTCGATCATCGGCACCGACCAGGTCGCGAAGTCGAAGCCCGACGGCTACACGCTGCTGATCATGTCAAACACGCACACGGTCAACGAGACGCTGCTGCCGAACAAGCCGTTCGAGCTGATGCGCGATTTCGTGCCGGTCGCGAGCATCAACGAGTCCGACCTGCTGATGGTCGTGCATCCCTCGGTGCAGGCGAAGACGGTGAAGGAGTTCGTCGATCTCGCCAAGAAGGAGCCGGGTAAGCTCAATTACGCGTCGTCCGGTCCGGGCACGCCCTATCACATGGCCGGCGAGCTGTTTAAGTCCCTGGCCGGCATCGACGTCGTGCACGTGCCGCACCGCGCCTCCGGCGATGCCCGCAACAGCGTCGTCTCCGGCACGGTGCAGATGATGTTCGACGCAGTGCCCACGATGCTGGCGCTGGCGAAGGCGGGGCAGGTGCGCGCACTCGGCACCTCGGGCTCGAAGCGCAATCCGCTCACGCCCGATCTGCCGACGGTTGCCGAAACCGTGCCCGGCTATGACGCGACGATCTGGCTCGGCGTGATGGCGCCGAAGGGCACGCCGAAGGAAGTGATCGACTTCCTCAATCAGCACATCAACAAGGTCATCGAACTGCCCGAAGTGAAAGAAGCTTGGCTGAAGCAGGGCGCGGTGCCGATGGTGAAGACGGCGGCCGAGTTCGACTCTTTCCTCCGCAAGGACATCGACAAGTGGGGCAAGCTGATCAAGAGCGCCAACATCACGGTGCAGTAGGTCTGCTGCAGCGTTCGCTCATCGGTCTCGCCATTGGCGCGGCGCTCGCTGCCGCGCTGTTCGTGGTGGTCGACCGCATCGATGCGAGCGGGCAGGCGCAGGAGCGGCGCGCGCTGCTCGCACGCAATGCCGATCTCACGCGCGAGGCGATGCAGCCAGGGTCCGCGCTCTCCTGCCTCGATATCGAGGCCGGGCCGACCGTCGAGAAGGCGTGCGAGCTCTCGGTGTTCGCGACCCCGCATGCGCTGGCCGCAGCGACGAGCTACGTCGCCGAGCGCATCAAGGTGTTCGAGATCGCACACGCGCTGGCCAAGGCCGGCGACACGCAGGTGCTTGCCGGGCTTGGGCATGAGCGGCAGGCGCTCGAGCGCGACCGCTTCGGCATCGCGGCGCATGTGCTGGCACGGCGCTATGGCTGCAGTGCCGAGAATTGCGCGGCGCTCAGGCTGTTCAAGGACAGCAGGACGTTGAAGGCCGATCTCGAGGCGCGTCCGTTCGATACTTTGGTCGCGAAGTACGAAGGCGTCTGGGACAAGGCCGGCGAGCCGCGTGCGCCTGTCGCCGAGGTGTCGGGCGTGCCGGCCGTCAGCCCGCCCGCGGCCGATGCGCTGGCGAAGGCCGACGTACCCGGTACGGCGCATCCGCTCGACCCGAAATGGACGCTGCCGTCTTCGCAGTCGATCCCGCCCGTCAGCATCATGACGCCCGAGCCGAAGCTGCCGAAGGTCGAAGCGGCCGAGCCCAAACAGCCCGAGCAGAAGCAGGCTGAACAGAAACCCGAGGCGAAGCGTCCACAGATGCAGGCTCCCGCGCCCGCGGAAGCGCGCTAGGATCGGGGGCACCGCCCTCAGGTCTCCGATGTTCCGCTCCGTCCTCATCGCCAACCGCGGCGAGATCGCCTGCCGCATCATCCGCACCGCGCGTGCGATGGGATTGCGCACGATCGCCGTCTACTCGGACGCGGACGCGCGCGCGCTGCACGTGCGCATGGCGGACGAAGCGCATCCGATCGGTCCCGCGCAGGCCGCGCGCAGCTATCTCGACGGGGCGCGCATCATCGACACGGCGAAAGCCGCGCGCGCCGAGTGCATCCATCCGGGCTACGGCTTCCTGTCGGAGAACGCCGACTTCGCCCAGGCTTGCGCCGATGCGGGCATCGTTTTCGTCGGCCCGCCGCCAGATGCGATCCGTGCGATGGGGCTTAAAGGCAGCGCCAAGGCGCTGATGGAAAAAGCCGGTGTCCCCGTCGTGCCCGGCTACTTTCCAGCACATTGGGATCCTAAGCTTAGAATTCCACGTGGACAAGTTGTCGCG
>JADMIO011367194.1_pt1 | contig 20642 bp, 11 predicted proteins | sample 8958161 | NCBI WGS metagenome assembly JADMIO01 (sample SAMN16585339, study PRJNA669376) | soil metagenome | isolation source: Crop rotation soil | place: USA: Cullars Rotation, Alabama | collected 2011 | reverse complement strand
GGCGGTGCCACTCGCTTCCCCCGGCGGCGACTTTCTCTATACCGACATCGGCTTTTCCTCCGGCTATGTGGTTGACCACGTCCTGAATAACAGCGGCAGCACGGTGGGTTTCGCCTACAACTCTGACTACTCGGAGTTACGCGGGGTTTATTGGGCCAGCAGTTCGAGCCCGGCAGTCATTCTGAGTACGTCAGACGATTACCCCAACGGCACGGGCGAAAGCCTCAACGATAAGAACCAGATCGTCGGCACCGCCTACAATGCGGACTTCTCCGCTTCTCACGCCTTCTTCTGGCCGCGTCCTGACTCCCCCGGGATCGATCTTAATGCCCTCATTCCGCCCGACTCCGGCTATGAGCTGGTCGTCGCTCGCAGTATTAACAAGCGTGGTGAGATCGCCGGCGGGGCATATCTCAATGGGGTGCCACTCGGGCACGCGATTGTTCTGGTTCCGGTCCGTTCCGCATCTGGAAGCGAGAACTAGTTAGCCCCGCAGCGTTACCGCAGGCATACACTCGGGAGACAATATTGTTCATCACAGCCGTCATGCCTCACGCGCGTGACGGCTGGATGCTTTCGGGCCCGCTCCGAAACTTTTCTGCAACGCCGCCAAAATTTCTTCGAAGGAATGGGCAGAACATCAATACCATGAAAACAATTCCAGTCCGATTCCCGACACCTTCCCAGCTACATCGCGTGGTCGCAGCGGGCATTCTATTCGTTGCGGCCGCAGCCCTGGCCACGACCGCGGCCATCATGCGCGTGCATGTGCCCTGGCAGGCGCCAACAGTGAACCTTGACAAATTGCCTACGGGCATCGCGTTCGAGTCGGAGACAAATACAATCTACGTTACAAACACCAACAGCAATAACGTCACAGTCATCGATGCCAGCCGATGCAATGCATCCGACACCTCCCATTGCGTGCCGGCAGCTACTATGTCGGATGTCGGCCGCGGCCCGATATCCCTGGCGATCGACCAAACTAGTCACACGCTCTATGTCACAGATGGATTTGCGAACATGGCGCCGACGGCCGCCGGATCGCCATCATGAACACGAAAGTGTGTAACGCACAAGACACTTCTGGCTGTAGTCAGCCGCCGGTAGCTACCGTATTCACCCAGGGCCGCATGCAGAACCAGGATACCGGTAATCTCGCGGCCATCGTGCTGGACTCCGTTACTCACACGTTATACGTGGGCGACGCGCACGACGGGCCGATATGCATGATCAATACTGCGACTTGTAACTCAACCACACTTAGCGGATGCAAAGACAAGCTTACCACCAATGTGAATGGTGACAACGTCATCATCGATGACTTCGATCATAGCGTCTACGCCGGCAGATCCGATGACGGCAGCTTCGTTGTCTTTAACGAAACAACTTGTAACGCCCAGACCCAATCCGATTGCAGCGCGGTCTCCGTCGCTCAGTTGCCCGCCGGCTTTGGTGCTCTTGCCTTGGGAGACATAGAGCCGCAAACGAAAACGCTTTACCTGTCGCTCCTGGCCAGCGATCAACTCGGCTATGTGGCCGTGATTGACGCCTCGACCTGCAACGCCACGAATCATTCCGGTTGCGGACAAACCCCCACTCTGGTTCAAGCTGGGGGTAATCCAACGGGAGTATTAATCGATCCTACTACTCACACCGGCTATGTATTGAACGAGTCATCGAGTTCCATCTCAGTGATCGATACGGCTACTTGCAATGCGAAAAACCCGTCCGGCTGTCCCGAGACAGTTCCGGCCCTTGCGACTGCGCTCAATCCGACGTTCTTCTTCGTCAACGTAGGCACGCACACGATCTACACACCCAGTCAGGATAGTAGCAAGCTATGGGTGCAGGACGCTTTGCAGTGCAACGCGCAGCACACGGAAGGTTGCACCAGGTTTGCCCCTACTGCCGGAGTAGGAGCAGGCGCGCTCCAGCCGAAGGAGAACTCCGACACTCACAGCCTTTATGTTACCAGCCAGATCGCGAACACTGTGACAATCATTGACACGAATCAATGTAATAGTGGTCATCTCGACGGGTGCAGCCAGACCTGGCCAAGCTTTGCGGTCGGAACCGCGCCGCGCTTCGTCGGGCTCAACCGGTCGACAAATACGCTCTACGTCGTAAACCAGGGTGATAACACAGTGGCAGTCATCAATGGCGCGACCTGCAACAGCAGCACGACCTCGGGCTGCGCAAACTTCGCGACGACTGCCGTAGGCAATACCGCACAGCAGGTCGTGGTAGATGAAGCAAGCAACACGATCTATGTCGAGAATCAGGGCGACAACACCGTCTCGGTCATTGATGGGAGTCACTGTAACGCGAGCGATAGCTCCGGCTGCAACCAGACCTGGCCGGTCGCCCCGGTTGGCGCTGGCCCGCAGGGACTCGGCTTTAACCCGAACAATCACACGATTTATGTCGCTAACACCGATGATAAGAGCGTCTCAGTGATCGATACGGCGCATTGCAGTGGTGCGGATAGCTCCGGGTGCACACCGCTGGCGACGTTCCCGGTTGGCGCGGGCCCGCGGGCGGTCGGGATCGTATTTGATACTAACACCGTATTTGTGGGCAACCGCGATGACCTAAGTGTAAGTGTGATCGATGGCTCGACGTGCAACGCCACCGATATCTCAGGCTGCCCACAGATCGCGCCGCCGGCCGTGGTGGTTGGCTCTTTCCCCGCCAGCGGCGGAAGCAACTTCAACATCCTCGGTCGCTCGATAAAGGTCGATCAACAGTCACACCGGATCTTCATTCCAACCCCCGCGGATTCTGATGTCGTCGTGCTGGATGGAAATGTCTGTCGCGCCAACCACGTCAATCAGTGCGTGCCGAAAATAGTGCCGAAAAGAATGGGCGGGTTCGCACTTGTTGCCGAGGTCGACGAATCATCCGGCACTGTGTACGTCACCAACAACGCCGAGGGAACTGTCTCGGTTTTCGCGGAGTCTCGATAGGCCTTGCCTTGTAGCCGGCGGCGTTGACGCCGGCCGAGCCCGACAATGATTGCATGTAGCCGGGGTCAACGCCCCCAGGCTACACCGGCTATAAAACTTGCCTTTCCTCTGGCGCATCGGGTACAAAGGGCGGGTGATCTCGCCTCCCGCCGCTTCTCAGATCAGCCGAGACGTCTGCCCCGGTTGCGGGAGTCACCTCAACCATGGTGAGACGGTAGAGCTGGGTTGTCCAGTTTGCCTCTTGCGCGGCGCGCTGGAGCCGATCAACCTCATCCCCGCTGAAGTCCCAGAGTCGTTAGGCGGCTATGTTATCGTGCGGCACGACGACGGATCGCTCTGGGAACTCGGCCGGGGCGCGATGGGGATAACTTATCGCGCGCAAGACTTATCGCTCGAGCGACAGGTTGCCCTCAAAGTAATCAACGCGGACTTCACCTTGCGCGGGGCGGAGGCGCGCGCCCGGTTCACCCGCGAGGCCCGCGCCGCGGCGGCCTTGCGTCATCCGAATGTCGCGACGATCCACCAGTTCGGCATTGATGAGCAGAGCGGCCACAGCTTTTACGCGATGGAACTGGTGGAAGGCGAAACCCTCGAAGAACGGGTGCGCGGCACCGGGCCGCTCGATCTCCAAACCGTGGTCGAGATTGCGCGGCAGGTCACGTCCGCGCTGGCTGCGGCGGAACAGCGCCGCCTGGTCCATCGTGACCTGAAGCCGGGTAATCTCATGGTCTCCACCACTCCGGGGAACGAAAAGCTGACCGTCAAGGTGATCGACTTTGGTCTGGCTAAAGCTTTGGCGGAAACACCCGATGCGCGCATCCTCACTGCTGGTGGGTTTGTCGGGACCCCGGCTTTTGCCAGCCCGGAGCAGCTTGACGCTAAGCCGGTCGATATTCGCTCGGACATATATTCGTTAGGCGCGACTCTTTGGTATTTGCTCACCGGCCGAATGCCGTTTGGGGACGCGAGCGGAACTGCTTCGCCGCCTGTCGAGCAACTTAAGGCGGCGCATGTCCCGCCGCGGCTTATCTCGCTCTTGATCTCGATGCTGGCTCGCGAGCCCGCGGCGCGGCCATCGGTACCTCAGCTCGAGCGGCAGCTGGAAACAACCCAGGAGCGACTCGACAACCGCCGCAAAGCACCGATCGCATGGGCGCTCGCGGTCGCAATAGCCATGGTCGTAACCGTCGCCATTGTCTGGAGCTTCCGGCGGGCCGCGATCGTACCGGCGCTCCCGGAGAAAAGCATTGCGGTCCTTCCATTCACAACCCTGGTGGTTGACGAGGAGAACACATTTATCGCCGACGCGTTGCAGGAGGACATCCTTACGCAACTGGCCAAAGTGCGTGATCTAAAGGTGATCGGTCGCAGAAGTGTGGCGCAGTATCGGAGCGGGGGAGAAAGTATTCGCGATATCGGTCGAGCCTTACAGGTTGCTTATATCCTGGAGGGCACGGTTCACAAAGTAGGCGACAAAGTTCGCATTACTACTCAGCTGATTGACGCGCAGACGGAAGCAGAGAAGTGGGGCGAAACATACGAGCGGAGTGCGGCGGGCGTGTTGGGGATCGAAAATCAGATTTTGCAAATGACCGTGTCGCAACTCAAGGTCGCTGTATCGCGGGCACAGGCAGCAGCGCTCGAAAAGCGGCCGACAAAGGACGACCAAGCTTATGACTTCTATCTGCGCGCTCGTACCTTTGCGCATCACGGCGGAGCATTAGCGAAAGTGGCCAAGGGTGAAATGCCAAAAGCTATTCCTCTGTTGGAATCGGCGATTGCGCGCGATCCCAAGTTCACGCTGGCATACTGTCTCTTGTCCGAGGTGCAGCTCGCTCTCTTTCAGTGGGAATACTACAATTATGAACGGTTGCCGAAAGCAGAAGCGGCAGCAAAGGCGGCGATCAGGCTCTCTCCGGAGTCGGGAGAGAGTCACCTGGCGATGGCCCGGTATTTATCCGAGGGAATATTCGACAGGAAAAGTGCGGAGAAAGAGCTCGCCCTCGCCGCCCGATCTTTGCGCGGCGACGTGAACGTTCTTAAGCTTCGCGCCGACTTCGCGGAAGCAGACGGACAATGGCGGACGGCACTAGAGGCGCGTCGAAAAGCGCTGGAGCTTGAGCCGAGAGATGTAGACATGGGTAGCCTGTTGGTTGAACTCTACATCGGGCTACGATGGTATGCCGAAGCAGAAAGATTGTGCGATCAGATGATAAGCACCCTTCCGCAACAGACGGGGGCGGCTTTCTGGAGGCGGAAAGCTTGGAGCGCGCTAGCTAGAGGCGATATCAAATCGGCGATGAGTGCTTATGAGAGCTTTCCGTACCGTGACGCCGGGCTAACCGGAATTAAGTCCGAGATCGGGAATATTCTTTTTCTAGAACGCCAGTACGATAAGGCGGCAGAAACCGTGAGTTCGTCCCTTGATGCGGCTCGGGCGAACAAATCGATGCCCCAGGGCAGCGATAATCCGGCAGCGCGAGGGGCCCGGTTTCAGCAACTGGGAACCATTGTCCGCGTCATGGGTCAGGCCGAAAAGGCGGGCGATTGCTTCACCGCAGCACGTACAAACAATGAGGCCTGGCTCGCGAGAAATCCTGCGCAGGCAACAATCTACGAAGCGCGGGCGGCGGCGCGAATTGCGGCTGCGGACGCGGCACTTGGGCAAAAGGAAGAGGCCCTCAAACAGTTAAGGCATGTGTTGCAACTTTGGCCACCGGCGCGCAACGCAGTGGTCGCGGCTGAGATCGCCCCTATACTGGCTACTGCTTATCTCTGGGCGGGCGAGCGAGAAGATGCTCTGCGCTTGCTCGAGCGGTTCGCGACGGTTCCAAATGGACCTACGGCGGCAGAATTGAAATTCAATCCGGTGTGGGACGAGTTACGCGGCGATCCGCGCTTCCAAAAACTGATCGCAGAAGCGGCCAAGCCGATCTCCTTGTGACCCTCGGGTCATTCCGAGCGAAGTCGAGGGATCCCGCGGCGTAACCCTTAAGGTAACTTCTCCAGCCTTCCTCCACTCCACTGCGCGTCGCCCTGGGATTAAACTTGCCTGTTCCTCAGCTCACAGAGTAAAACAATGGAACGTGAACTCCCACTCCAAGGATGCGACCATGGGAGCGGGATCGTTCCGATCTACCCGTTGGACGCTGGTGCTCGCGGCCGCCGGTGAAGGTGCAACCCCGAGCCAATCGCATGAAGCCCTCTCCGAGCTGTGCCGGATTTATTGGCGGCCGGTCTATCTCTTTCTCCGGCGGCAGGGATACTCGGCCGACGACGCCCAGGACCTGACCCAAGGATTCTTTGCTGATCTGATCGAGACCCGTTCCTATGCACGAGCCGATCGGGAGAAAGGCCGGTTCCGCTCTTTCCTTCTCGGAGCGTTGAAACATTTCGTCGCCGACGAGCGGAGGAGAGAGCAGACGCAGAAGCGCGGTGGCGGCAAGTTCTTCCAATCATTGGATGAAGCGGCGCTGGAAGAAGTGGAAGCACAGATAAGCTCCAGTGCGCAAGTTCTGCCGGATACCTCGTACGAGCGCGCGTGGGCTCTGGCCCTTGTCCGTCAGACCAGCGACCGCCTGGCGCAGGAATGCGTGGCTACGGGTAAGTCGAAGCTCTATGAGTCACTTAAGACCTATGTGGCGATAGATCGCGAGGGAGTCGTGCCCTACGAGGAATTATCAGCTCGGATGTCGCGTCCGATCCCGACCTTGCAAAGTGATCTTAGCCGCTTACGCGCGCGCTATCGCGCGATCCTGCGCGAGGAACTCGCCGGCACCGTCGCCACGCCGCCCGAGGTGGATGATGAGCTGCGCTACCTCTGCCGCGTGATCGCCTCGACCTAGCACAGGCATCCCGCCTGTGGGGCCAGCGGGCGTCCTCGCCCGCGGCTATGGCCGTGTGGCAAGAATTGCAGGGTAAGCGCTCGGATTGCCGCGCGATGTCGGCTCGCAGACGCACCGGTGGGCTGAGGCAGGTGCCGCGCCCGACCTACAAGGAGTGTTGATTGACCGGGCGAGGACGCCCGGTGGCCCCACAGCCGAGACGGCTGTGCTACGACTGTCTGCAAATATTCTTTGCAAGCCAGCAAAAATTTTACCGAAGGAATGAGGCAAAGGAGAAATGTATGAAAACCAAATCCAACAAACCTCAGTTCCACCTTTGTTTGCCCCGCCTGCGGCTCGCCGCGGCCGGCATCCTTTTCGTTGCGGCGGCGGCTTTGGCAACAAGCGCGATGATGCGGATCAAATTACCCTGGGCCGCGCCAGTCGTGTCCGTCGGCGCAAATCCCGTCGGGGCGGCGGTCGATCTTGCGACCGATACGATTTATGTCGCGAATACCTCTGATAACACAATCTCAGTTATCGACGGCAACTACTGTGATGCGTCGGACCGATCCAATTGCCTGCCGATCGCGACCATGACGAACGTCGGCTTCGGACCGGTCATGCCGGTGTTCGATCCGACCACCCTCACCTTGTATGTCACCAACGCACTGACCGAGAGCGGGGATGACGGAAATACCGTCGCAGTCCTCGACGTCGCAAACTGCAACGCCCATGATACCTCCGGCTGCGCCCGGATGCCGGCGGCGGTGATCACCGTTTCCGGTTCGACGGGAGGATTCACTCCCATCATGGCCCTGGACTCCGCGCTTCATACCCTTTACATCGGCGATGGCTTTGATGGGCCGATCTCGATGGTCGACACCGATAGCTGTAACGCCTCGGAGACTTCTGGATGCGATCATGTGCTGACCGCCACCGCCGCCGGTCTGTCAGTTCAAATCGACCCCTCGAACCAGAGCGTTTATGTGGCTAACACAACCATCTTTGACGTGACTGTCTTTAATGCCGCCACCTGTAATGCGGTTACTCAGTCCGATTGCAGTACTGTTTCTGTAGCACAATTACCCGACAATTTTATCCCACTGGTGCCAGGAATCGATTCGACAACGCACTCTCTCTATGTCCCACTGATCGCAAACCCTGACGTCATCGGGGAGGTTCTCGGATACACGGCGGTCATTGACGGCTCTACCTGCAACAGCTCCGATCATTCCGGCTGCGGCCAAACGCCGAGGCTGGTGCAATCCGGTAACAGCCCGCAGCAGGCTATGGTTGATCAGACAACAGAAACTGTTTATGTCCTCAACTGGGGTTCCGCGTCGCTCTCAGTAATCGATGCCGCCACTTGCAATGGGAAAGATCCGGGCGGTTGTCCCACCAGAGTTCCAGCCCTGGCCACCGGATTCGAATCGATTCTCTTCGCTCTCAATCCCGCCACCCACACGATCTATCAACCGACCGGATTGACCAACAACGTCTGGGTGCTCGACAGCTCACAGTGCAATGCGCGACATCTGGATGGCTGCACCAAGTTTGCCCGCGTCACTCCGGTGGGCGGGACGCCGGTCGGTTTGAAAGAGAACCCGGACACTCACAGCCTCTATGTGGCCAACGCGGGAAACGGTAATACCGGCAAGACGGTGTCGATCATCGACACCACACAGTGCAACCAGAGTCATCCCGAGGGTTGCCACGAGCATTGGCCGGAGGTTAAGGTAGGAGCTGCACCGCGATTCGTGGGTGTGAACCGCTCGACGAATACCGTCTATGCTTCGTTGCTCGGCACGAACAGAGTCGCGGTGATCGATGGCAGCACGTGTAACAGCAGCACAACCTCAGGATGCGCTCTTTTGAGTCATACGCCAGTGGGACATCAACCGCAGCAGATCGCTATTGATGAAGAGACCAACACCATCTATGTCGTCAACCAGGGCGATAACACCTTTCCCAGCACGATGTCGATCATCGATGGAACGCATTGCAACGGCACAGATACTTCGGGCTGCCATCAGTCCTGGCCGGTTGCTCCCGTGGGTGTCAGTCCTCAGGGCCTGACCTTCAATCCCGATGACCACACGATCTATGTCACCAACACCAATGATAACACTGTGTCGGTGATCGATACTAGTCATTGCCATGCCGGCGATAGCTCCGGTTGCGCTCCAGTCGCCACCTTCCCCGTCGGTGCCGGGCCTCGCGCCGCTGGTGTTGTGCGCGATACTAACACCCTGTTTGTCGCCAATCGCGACGATCTGAGTGTGTCAGTCATTGACGGCGCCAGGTGCAATGGCAGTAACACCTCCGGCTGTCCCCAAACGGCTCCGCCCGCGATTGTGGTCGGCGCATTTCCGGAGACGGCTGGAGCTGATGTGCAGAACGTTGTCGGTCGCTCGGTGACCATCGATCAGAAGAGACACACCCTCCTGCTCCCGGTGTCTGGTGACTCCGACGTAGTCATGCTCGACGGAAACACGTGCACGGCCAGCAACGTCAATGGCTGCCGGCCAAAGGTGATCCCGAGAAGGATGGGTGGGTTTGCTCTCTGCGCCGAAGTGAGTGAAACCACAGGCACGGTTTACGTGACGAACAACGCCGACGCCACCGTCTCGGTTTTCCCAGAGCCTCGGTAGGGCGGTGGGGTTGTAGCCGGCGGCGTTGACGCCGGTCGAATCGAACAATGATCGCACGTCGCCGGGGTCAACGCCCCCGGCTACAACGGCTAAATGACTTGTCTTTCCGCTGGCATATCAAGTAGAAAGGCGGGGTGAATTCCTCTCCGGTGATCTCGCACCGTAAGTCCGTCTGTCCAGGATGCGGCAATCCCATCCCGGACAGTGAGGCAACCGGACTGGGTTGTTGCCTGGCCTGTGTTTTGCGAACTGGTTTGGTGGAAGCGCCGGCCACCAGGGATGAAGTCCCAGATTCGTTAGGCGGGTATGTCATCGTCCGGCACGATGATGGCGCGCTCTGGGAACTGGGCCGCGGGGCGATGGGTGTGACTTATCGCGCGCAAGACTTATCTCTTGAGCGTCAGGTTGCGCTCAAGGTGATCAACGCCGACTTCACTTTGCGCGGCGCGGAAGCACGCGCTCGTTTCACCCGTGAAGCGCGCGCGGCGGCGGCCTTGCGTCATCCGAACGTCGCGACCGTGCACCAGTTCGGGATCGATGAAGCGAGCGGTCACAGCTTTTATGCCATGGAGTTGGTCGAAGGCGAAACACTCGAGGAGCATGTTCGTCGCACCGGGCCGCTCGATGTGCGAAGCGTGGTAGAGATTGCCCGGCAAGTCACTTCCGCACTGGCTGCGGCGGAGCAACGCGGCCTCGTTCATCGCGACCTTAAGCCCGGTAATCTCATGGTCTCCACCATTCCGGGAAACGAAAAGCTGACCGTGAAGGTAATCGATTTCGGTCTGGCGAAAGCTTTGGCCGAAACCCCCGACGCGCGCACACTCACCGCCGGCGGCTTTGTTGGGACGCCCGCCTTTGCCAGCCCGGAACAGCTTGAGGCCAAGCCGGTCGATATTCGCTCAGACATATACTCGTTAGGCGCAACCCTCTGGTATTTGCTTACGGGTCAGATGCCCTTTGGCGATCATGCCTCAACGGCTGCGCCACCGATTGAGCAGCTCAAGACGGCGCACGTTCCGCCGCGCCTTAGTGCATTGCTTGTCTCGATGTTAGCCCGGGAGCCGGCGGCGCGTCCCTCCGTAAGTGAGCTGATCAGACAGTTAGAGCGAATTCAGGAACGGCTCGCGCAGGGCAGAAAGGCAACGATTGTGTGGACGTTAACGGCCGTGGCTGCCGCCCTGATCGCCATCGCCTTTAGCTGGAGTCTGTGGCGCGGTTCGCTGGCCCCGTCGGTCCCGGAGGCAAGTATCGCGGTTCTTCCTTTCACAACTGTCGGAGATGACAAGGAGAACGCCTATCTGGCCGACGGCGTGCAGGAGGATATTCTTTCGGACCTGGCCAAAGTCTCCGACTTAAGGGTGATCAATCGAAGAAGCGTGGCGCAATATCGCGGCAGCACCCAAAGCATGCGCGACATCGGACGCGCCCTCCAGGTGGCCTATGTCCTCGACGGCTCCATCCGCAAGGTAGCTGATAAAGTCCATGTCACGGTTCAGCTGGTGGATACCCGAAGCGGAACCGAAAAATGGGGTGAAAAATATGAGCGCGACCTGGCGGACGTATTTGCGATCCAGAGCCAGATTGCGCGGGCCGTAGTCGTGCAACTAAAGGCCAGTATTTCGCCGGCGGAGCGGCTGGCGATCGAAGCGCGGCCGACCCGGGACGAGGTGGCTTACGACATGTATCTCCGTGCGCGCGCGCTCATCCGTGAACCTGCCGGCGGGACTCTCCAGGACGCGCAACGTGAGCTTCCGAAAGCTATTCCCTTGTTGGAAGCGGCAATCGCCCGCGACCGGAACTTTACTCTCGCCTATTGCCTCTTAAGCGAAGCAGAAGTGAGTCTCTTTAATTACGAATATTACAATTCCGAGCGGCTGCCGAAGGCGCAGGCCGCAGCGGAGGCCGCGCTGCGGAGTAATCCGCAATCGGGAGAAGCGCATCTGGCGATGGCACGTTATCTTTATCTGGGCTTGCACGATAAAGAGGCCGCCGCCAACCACCTCGCCACGGCAGCGGCTTCTCTGCCCGGAGACGTGAACGTTGCCAACCTCGTGGCCGACATTGCCGCGGAGCGCGGTCAATGGCGGGAGGCGCTGCAGCAGCGCCGCAGAGCTTTGGAACTGGATCCTCGCGACGCCGACACAGCCTTTTCGCTGGCTCAGTTATACGAAGCTCTACGGTGGTATGCGGAAGAGGAGAAACTGGTCGACCACATGCTGGACACGCTGCCGCAAGAAGCAGTCGAAGCCTTCTGGATCAGGAAAGCCGCCATCGCTCTGGCCAAAGGTGACACCAAAGGGGCGATGATAGCCTATGACAGTCATCCGCATCGCCACAGCGGATCACAAGCTATGAGCAACTACCTGGGATACGTCCTGCTTCTGGAGCGTCAGTACGACAAGGCCGAAGAAATCTTGCGCTCGGCGGAAGATCGGGCGCGTGCGCGCAACCTGATACCGCAGGGCGGTGATAACCCGGGAGCGCGAGGATTCAGGTTTGATCGACTGGGGCGAATCGCTCTCGCCGCTGGGCAGCCGGAGAAAGCGCGCGGCTACTTCGAAAGCGCGCGAACGAATTTCGCAGCCTGGCTGGCGAACAATCCTCGGCAGGCGACAATTTTTGATGTGGCGCCTGCGGCGAAAATCGCCGCCGCGGACGCGGCCCTCGGGCGCAAGCAGCAAGCACTCGAGGAAGCGGAGCAGGTATTAAAACTTTGGCCAACAACTCGGGACGCAGTCATTGCGGCGAACATTGCGCCCATGGTCGCGGTGGCCTATCTCTGGGCCGGCGAGCGCGAGAGTGCGCTAGGTTTGCTCGAGAGATTTGTGCAGATTCCGTCGATCGCGATCTTCACTAACGCGATAACTCTTAGCGCGGGAGACTTGAAGCTGAATCCGGTGTGGGACGAGTTGCGCGGGGACCCACGTTTCGAGCGCGTGATCGTGGAAGCGGGCAAGCCGATCGCGCTGTAGTTAAGTTGAGAGTTTTTAGTTGAGAGTTGAGTGCCCCGGAAAGACGTGGCGAAGCACGCCAACTTAGTCTCAACATTTACTCTCAACTCAAGGCACTTTAGTTTTTTCCTGCTTGTCGACTCTCCCTATTTCTGACATAAGCGACGTTTCAGCGGGTTTCCTTCCCAAATGAAAAGTAAACGCGACCATTCCCACGCGTTATGCCAGGCGGCCATCTGGCAAGAGTGTGAACGCAGAGATCCAGCAAACCTCGTCATCCTGACACTCGCCATAACCTGGTGCTTCGCCTGCGAGCTACGTGCGCAGGTCGCGGTCACGACTTCTCCGCCATCTGCAACCCCAAGCTTCGAGCCGCAAACCGGCGAGACCGAGCGGATCATTGTTACTGGGTCGAAGATTCCCACCGCCGAAGAAGTAGGATCTAACCCTGTGCTTACGATCGATCGCGAATATCTCGAGAAGTCCGGCGAGCGAACGACCGAGCAACTCCTGCGCAACCTCCCGGTGGCCAATGCGAATGGCGTGCCCACTGCCAATAATCCGAACGGGTTTGCGCCCGGCGCTTCCTCCATTTCCCTGCGCGGTTTTGATCCAAGCGCCACCCTCGTGCTGATCGATGGACGGCGGGTCGCGCCCTATCCGGTTGGCGCAGGCGGGACACAGTCATTTATCGACCTGAACTCAATCGCGGCTGATGCGATCGAAACGATCGACATCCTGAAAGACGGCGCCTCGACTATCTACGGCGCAGACGCGGTGGCCGGGGTAGTTAACATTAAGCTGAGACATGATTACCGCGGGGCGCAGGTCGCGGTCGAGTATGGCAATACGCTGGACAAGGATAGCGGCGAGTTTCGCGCCTCGTTAATCGCCGGAGCCGGTGATGATGAAACTAACGTCTCGGCGGTCATGAGTTACTACCATCGGAACGCGATCTTCAATCGCGACCGAGGTTTCTCAGCCGTGGCTCCTGTGCAAAGCACTAACTCGAGTCCCGGTAACTTCCAAGTCTCGCGGGATGCGGTTCTGGCGGCTGGTGTTTCGCCTGATCTGCTCCCAGATGCGGATGTTTTCGTGGCCGTCCCGCCACCGTTGAGTAATGGGCTTGTTTCCCCGAGCGAGTACCGGTATTCCAGGCAGCGGCTTTCGCGTTTCAACTTTAACATGTTCTCGAGCTCAGTGCCGGAGTCGCAGCGCTACGGAGGCTTTGTGAATTTCGATCACAAGGTCTTTGGCAACCAGTTGCTGATCTACGGTGACCTCCTTTACCAGAATGTCCACACGATCAACCAACTGGCACCCTCAGCCACGGGACCATTCCAAAGTCCAGGTAACGTAACTATCGCGATCCCGCCGCATGCGCCCGGGGCAACCGTCGCCGGGCCGAGCTATGAAGAGACAGGCCTGGCAGTGGGCGCTTACAACCCATTTAACCCATTCCAGCAAATTATCTCGGGCGGCACTCGCTATCGGTTGGCGGAATTTCCGAACCGAATCATTGAGGATACGACCGAGGCTTTTCTCGCGACCCTTGGAATACGAGGCGAAAAGCTTTTCGACGGCTCCTGGGGCTACGATGGCGCACTGCGTTACAGTGAGGTCCGGGACACCGCGACCGGCACTTTCGTTTCAAGCTCGCGCTTCAACCGCATCCTCAACGCGGCCGATCCGATTTTCGATCCGGCTTCATCGGAATACATCGGCACGACGATTCCTTATAATCCCTTCGGTGATTACCGGGTGCCGATTCCCACTAACACAGCCGGTATCAACTTCGCGACCGTCCACCCCAAGGATATTAACATTTCCAAACTTACGACGGCCGATTTCACCCTCTACACGACTTCGCTTTTTTCCCTGCCCGCGGGCGGGGTTGGCTTCGCTGTCGGCGCACAGTTCCGGCGCGAGCATATTGGGCAGCAGCCGGATCAATTGGAACTGGAAGGCGACATTATAGGGTCGGGAGCCGCTATCGCGACCAATGCCGGCCGCAAGTCTTTTGGGATCTATGGCGAAACAAACATCCCGATCTTCAGTCCGATGAATTCCAGGCCATGGTTCCATGCCCTCGAGCTTACGGCCTCGGGCCGGTTTGAAGATTACCGAAATAACGACACCAACATTGTTGTCCCAAAGCTTGGGTTGCGCTGGCAACCATGGGACGAGACCCTAACGATTCGCTCCACCTGGGGTGAAGGTTTTCGCGAGCCGTCGCTCTTCGAGCTTTACTTTTCCCCGAGTTTTGGCTTCCTACCCACAACCGACCCGCTCCCGACCTCGCTCGGTGGACCTCCGACGCCGGTCGGCGATGAGTCACGTTTCGAGCCGGAAACTCCGGTTACGATCAACAGCAATCCGAACCTCCAGCCGGAGGATTCCCGGAACTTCACCGCGGGCGTCGTCTACTCCCCGAAACTTCTTCCCGGCCTGACTATGACAGTGGATCTGTTCGACATTGAGAGACACGACGTGGTTGGACAGCCTGATCCTAACGATGTCCTGAAGCGTGAACTGCACGGCAGGCTTTTGCCGGGCGAAGAGGTCTTGCGCGATGCGACCGGCGCGATCGCGCGTATCATCGAGCCTTTCGAAAATAACGGCGGTGAAACCGCCCGCGGGATTGACTTCGGCCTGACTTATCAATTGCCAACGTCGTTCGGTATTTTCACCTCCCAGACCGATGTGACCTGGCTGGAATCGTTTCGTCTCGCCCTTGCGCGAGGTGCACCGGCTTTGGAAGCGCGCAGCCAGGGAGTGGGCGGAGCTGCCCAGGATGCGTGGCTCGAATGGAAAGGCCGCTCACGCCTGGATTGGGAATGGCATGGCTTCGATCTCAACATCACGGCTACTTACTTCGACGGTTTTCACGAGTTTCTGCCTTTCAGCGGCAGAGAACATTGGGTGAGTCAGACCTGGTTCTTCGATGGACAGGCTTCCTATGACTTCAAGTTTGTCCCGCCGGTCGAAGCGCAACCTGTGGCCGGCTACTCCAAGGGCAACCAAGCACCGGTCCAGGCGGTTCCGACACTTAGCACCTGGAAACGAATCCTGGATAACACCACCATAACTCTTGGATGCAATAACATCTTCGGACAGGACCCGCCTCAGGCCTACAGTGGCAACACCGGTTATGCCGATTTCCTCTACGATTCGACCGGGCGTTTCCTCTATCTCAGTCTGAAAAAGCGATTCTAGGTTTGCTGACGCGGCACAGGCGTTCTGCCTGAGGACTACCGGACGTCTCGCCCGATAAACGCACACGATCCGCAGCGAGACACCGGGCGGGACGCTCCGTGGCCCCACAACGGGGACGGTTGTGCTACAGATTTTTTGCAACCTCGCCACAAATTTTCCGAAGTACTAAGTAAACAACCAACCCGATTACAAAGGTTTCCTGAAACCTTTTCGCCGCGATTTGGAGAGGAAGAAAGAAATGGATAGAAGAACCTTGCTCAGAACATCCCTGACCGGCGACTCCCCGAACCAGGTTGGAGACCCCCGTTCGCCGGCGGGTCGGGAAGGAACTTGGGGGTAAGATAGCCGCTCAGATCGGAAGCGAGATTGGTCATGGAAGCGATCGAAGAGCGCCGGTTAAGACTGACTGACGATAGCCAGACGACACGCCGCGGTTTCTTTGCCGAACTGCAGCGGCGCAGTGTTTACAAGATAGCGATTGGCTACGGCGTCGTCGCCTGGCTGCTGATGCAGATTGCGACGCAGATCTTCCCCTTTCTGAATATTCCGAATTGGGTGGTTCGGCTGGTCATCGTGCTACTCGTGCTCGGTTTTCCGATCGCCTTAATGATTGCGTGGGTATTTGACTTGACGCCCCAGGGGTTAAAGCGAACGGAAACGGCCGATCGCGAAGGGGTGAAATCATCTCCCAAGAAAGCCTGGAGTTATCTGATCGTTGCCAGTGCTGCTCTTTCGCTGAGTTTGTTCTTCATTGGTCGCTATACCGCGCCGAAGCCGGCGACGACGGAGGGTCTTTCGCCAAAATCGATTGCCCTTCTTCCCTTCGACAATCTGAGCGCAGAGAAAAGCAACGCCTATTTTTCAGATGGCATTCAGGAGGAAATCCTGACCCGCCTCGCCAACATCGCCGATTTGAAAGTGATCTCGCGGACCTCAACCCAGCGGTTTAAGAGCGCGCCGGCAGATTTGCACGAGATCGCCCGCAAACTCGGCGTCATGCACGTGGTGGAAGGGAGCGTGCAGAAAACTGCCGATCAAGTCCGCGTCAATGTGCAATTGATCAACGCGGTAACTGACGCCCATCTGTGGGCCGAGACCTACGATCGCAAGCTCACCGATATCTTCGCCGTCGAGAGCGAGATCGCGACCGCGATCGCCGAAGCGCTGCAAGCGAAACTGAGCGACGCCGAGCAGCGCGCGATCGCAAAACGGCCAACCGAGAGTCCTGAGGCGCATCAGCTTTATCTCAAAGCCACTTACTTTTCGAATAAGCGGACCGCCTCCGATCTGCAAACCGCGATTGAGTATTTTGAGAAGGCGATCGACCAAGATCCGACTTACGCCCGGGCCTATGCCGGGCTGGCCGATGCCTGGGCGCTTCTTACCCTTTATGGTGGTGAGGGTCCGCAAAAGACCGTGCCCCAGGCAAAGGCTGCAGCCAGAAAAGCGCTCCAACTGGACGATACCTTGCCTGAAGCCCACAACTCACTCGGGATGATGCTGGCCCTTTATGACTTCGATTTCGCCCAGTCGAAAAAGGAGTTCCAACGGGCGATTGACTTGAATCCGAACTACGCCACCGCGCATCATCAATTCGGCAACCTGAATCTTGCCATGGCCGGCGAGTTCGAGCGCGCGATCGCGGAAGGCAATCGCGCGGTGGAACTCGATCCACTCTCACTCATCATCAATGCCGATCTGGGTCAGGATTACCTGCTGGCACGGCGCTCCGATGAGGCGATCGACCAATTGCGCAAAACCCTGGCGATGGATCCGCGTTTCTATTACGCGCGATGGATTCTGGGCGAAGCGCTCCAGATGAAAGGACAACTGCCCGAAGCAATGACCGAATACAAGAAAGCGGCTGAAGTGACAGACGATCCGATGATCATGGCCTTACTAGCCCAAGGTTATGCCAGAACTGGCCAACCCGACCAGGCGCAAGACCTTCTCGCACAACTCGAGCAGTTGAGCGCTAACCGCCATATCGGGCCTTTTATCTTCGCCCTCGTTCACCTCGCGCTGGATGACAAGGAAAAGGCGATCGACGATCTCGAGCAGGCGTTTCGCGAACGCGATCCCAACATGGTCGGGATCAAGGTTGAGCCGCTGCTTGACCCCCTGCGCAACGATCCGCGCTTCGAAACGCTCCTCCAGAAAATAGCCGGCCCACAACCGGCCGCAGAGTAGTGGAAATGGACAGCTATTTGATCGTTGAAAGCGGATGTCCTTCTGTTGGTCCCGGTGGAGGGGAGTTCAACGTCAAACATTCAATAGTCGAGCAGAATAGCAAGGAGCGGCCTTCCCCTAACGAACCTAGTTCTCCCAAACAGCCGTCATGCTTTCCCAGCGTGGCGGCTGAGTGCTTTTTAAGGAGCCCTTCCTTGCTTTCGATCATCCTGGGTTGCCGTCCGCCGGGGTAGTTTTCCGAACAAAAGCTTGCAGCCAGGAGAGAGACGAGAAGACGCGATTGTGAGTTATGATTGTAACGGAATGACGAGAAGAGCAGAATAACACTGAAGGAGATGATGCAATGAGAACTGAGTCGAATTATGCAATCCCAACCTGGCTGGTTTTTCCATTATTGATCGCATTGGTCTTTCTCCTGAATCCGGAACAGGGCAATGCAGGAAGTGCGACCTGGAAGCTCAGTCCGGCGAATGGCAACTGGAACACGGCGGCGAACTGGACGCCTGAGACTGTGCCAAATGATGCTTCGGATGTTGCAACTTTATCCCTCTCCAACAGCACGAGCATTTCTATCTTCTCCACGGTTACGGTGGCCGGCATCGTCTTCAGTCCAGGGGCAAGCCAGTTCACGATTACGGCTAGCTTTCCTAGCATATTGCTCTTCGCAGGGTTTGGGATCGAGAATAACTCTGGCGTGGAACAGAATTTCAGAGCGCCGCAACTTAGCGGAATTGAGTTTAGCGAAGAGGCCACGGCCGGGAACCTCGCGGCTTTTACAAACCTGGGAGATAGCGAGGGCGGCTTTTTCGGCGGGTCAACCACCTTCCTTGATAAATCGAGCGCTGATCAGGCCTGCTTCATCAATGAAGGCGGCGCGGTGAAAAATGGGTTTGGCGGGGCCACCACTTTCGATGGCAAATCCACCGCCGTGGCGGGCGTTGTTTTGAATCTGGGAGCGAACATTGGCGATGCCGGGAGCGGGGGTGTAACCAACTTTTTTGATTCAACAAGCGCCGGGCAGGCGCTCATCACGTCTGAACCGGGTCTGGTGAATGGCGCGCCGGGCGGCGAAACAAGGTTTTTCGCAAGCGCGCACGGAGGCGAAGCAACCATCATCGCTCACGGTGGCACTGCTCCCGGAGTCGGCGCAGGGCAAACAAGTTTCCTCGACTCCTCGACGGCAGAGCGAGCGGCGTTGGTGGCCGATGGCGGCGGCAGCGATGTTGCCGGTGGACTAATTAGTTTCTTCGATAACTCCAGTGGAGGTCGAGCGACCGTGCAACTGTTGGATCGTGGGCAGCTCGATATCAGTTTGCACGCCGCAGGATCAGTTTCGATCGGCTCGCTCGAAGGCAATGGGAGTGTTCATCTTGGCGGTGTGAATCTGGCGGTCGGGGGAAATGATCGCACCACGATTTTCTCGGGACGAATCGCAGATGGAGGAGCGGGCGGCGGAACAGGTGGCTCACTTACCAAAGATGGGAAGGGCCGGCTAACTATAAGTGGATCGAATACCTACAGCGGAGGAACAATCATCAATCGTGGCACACTCGTAGTAAGCAGTGGCAATGCAACCGGCAGCGGCAAAGTCGAAATCAATGGAGGAACCCTTGCCGGTCATGGCACAATCAGTGGTGCCGTGATTGTTGGCACCGGAACCGGATCTGGCGCCAGGATTTCACCAGGAGGAAAAGGAGTTGGTCCTGCGGTGCTAACCATCGCCGGTGCAATCGCCTTCCATTCCGACGGCGCGTATGCCTTTGGATTAGATAGCCAGAACGGCGTGGCCGATTCGATCCTGGCGGCCGGTGTAACTATCGATGCTGGAGCCGACTTCGAAATCCGTGAATCTGGCGGCGCGCCGCTCCCGCCCGGGACGATGTTTATTGCGATCGACAATACCGCTGTGAGTCCGATCAACGGAAGGTTCGAGAATCTTCCGGACGATACAGTCATTACCATCGGCAGCAATAATTTTGCCGTGAGTTACGAAGGTGGCGACGGGAATGATCTTACTCTCACGGTAGTGCCATGACCCCAGCCGCTACGCACTCTGTAGCTGAGATTCAAGATTTCTTCTGGGCGGAATCGCTCGCTCCACGAAACCACGCCCCCGATCGCGGCTCCAAACCGCAGCTTCGTTTCGCGGCGAGGTGGAATTGAAAGCCACGGGCGGCAAGAGTTATCGGGCAGGAAACGGATGGCGCCTTGTCGCTGCGGCGCTGCGACGGACTGGTCGTATCCCGTTACGCTAGCTGCCGTACTTGAGAAAGACGGACGGGACAGCGCCCGCCCCTCCAATAACCGGCCGTCAAACTTTGGAGGACGACCGCTGTGTCGTCCATGTATCTTCCCAGGCTTCGGATGACGACACGGATTCCAAACCGGCGCGGTTTACAAGCCAGTTCAGCCGGGCACAATGACGCTGGCAACGTCGCGGGTTTCTCCGCCACCAACACTGTAATCAACGACACCACCGGCCTTCCTACAGTTCATCTCTTCCTCTGGAGAAATGGCCAGATGATCGACCGGATCATCGATCCCGGCTATAATCTTTTCCGGCGTTTCCATTTCGGTTCGGAAATGCAACCTTCCCGGCATGGCTGATGTTTCAATCGACGTGATCAAGAACGGCCCTTACATCGTGAAGGGCGAGGTGGAACTGAAAGACGCGGATGGGAATAGCTATCCGGTCGAGAAAAGAATAGCGCTTTGCCGCTGCGGCGCTTCGACTGAAAAACCGTTCTGCGACGGCACGCATTCCAAGATCGGTTTTCAGGCGGCGGAGAAGGCGGTGCCCGAGTCGGCCGAAGGTTAGCCCTTGTAGCGGCGGTCTAT
>JADMIO011298081.1_pt1 | contig 20642 bp, 13 predicted proteins | sample 8958161 | NCBI WGS metagenome assembly JADMIO01 (sample SAMN16585339, study PRJNA669376) | soil metagenome | isolation source: Crop rotation soil | place: USA: Cullars Rotation, Alabama | collected 2011 | reverse complement strand
GTCGCCGTCGCCTTGCTGGCGTTGATGCGCGCCCGTCGCAACGCCAGCGCCGCCGTCATCGCGTTCGGGCTCGGATTCGCGGCGGTCACATTCCTTCCGGTGTCGAACCTCGTGTTTCCGACCGGCACGATCATGGGCGAACGCCTGATGTATCTGCCGTTGGCGGGTCTGGCCCTCGCCCTCGTCGTGAGTGGGCGCGCGCTGGCCGAGCGGATGCCGTCACGGCTGGCGCCGGCACTGCTGACCGTCGTCGTGATGTTGCTGGCCGCACGCACATGGACGCGGAATCGCGACTGGCAATCGAACGTGTCGCTGTGGACGTCGGCGGTTGCCAGTGCTCCGAACAGCTTCAAAACGCACAAGGGCCTGGCCAACGCCTTGTACGAGGCCGATCCGGGCAACGTCGATGTCAAGCGCGTCACGGCGGAGGCCGACAAGAGCCTGGCGATTCTCGATGGGCTGCCCGACAAGGACAATGTCCCCGAGATGTACCGCCGCGCCGCCGGATACTTCATGGACCTTGGCGATGCCATGAAGAAGGATCCGCTGACAGCGTTTCAAGCCGATGCTGCCTACGCGCGCGCGATTGCCCTGGCGCAGCGGCACATCAAGGTCCTGAGCGCGGTGCAGGCGGCGTTGTCGTCGGGACCCGCCGCGGACCAGGCCATGGCCGACGCGAACGCGCTGCTGTCGATGGCGTATAGCCGGAGCGGAGACTCCGCGCACTCGCTCGAAGCGTCGCGGCGCGCGATGGCAACGCAGCCGCTCAACCCGCAGGGCTATCGCACCCTGGCGGCGGCGTTTTCCCTGAGCGGTCAGTTGAACGAGGCGGCGGTCGCGCTTCTTACCGGCTTCATGGTCACCGGCGACACGGTCCTGCGTCAGGCGCTGTTCGAACTGTACGCGGGCGGCCTCGACACGCAACACTGCGCGTCGAAGCACGGCCCCAACGGCGAAGTCCTGAATCCCGACTGCCCCATCGTGCGACAGCACCTCTGCACCGCCACGAGCGAGGCGATCCGCGTGCAGGAGCAGAATGGGCGCGCCGATCTCGTCGCGCAGCTGAAAGCGATGGCGACTCGAGCCTACGGCTGCGCCGGGTTCTAAAGTCGTTTTCTGACGCGCTGCTAACGATCTGTCGCGCTGCTCAACGATCGTCCCTCCGGGGGTAACACGGAGGACACAGCCAGACTTCGCCAGCCCACGGGAGCTCACGGAATCTCATCATCCAATCATGCGTCAGCCGGGCGGCCGTGATTGATGCCGGCACGCATCCGACTGCGGGACCAGAATAGCAGCCGCGATCTGTCGCGCTGCTCAACGATCCGTCCCTTCGGGGGTAACACGGAGGACACAGCCAGGCTTCGCCAGCCCACGGGAGGTCACGGATCATCCAACCATGCGGTCAGCCGTGCGTCGGAATTAGGTGACGCATGACGCATAACTAGAGTGCCTTGTTCTCGAGTATTCAGTCGGGTAACAATAGCCACGAAAAACATTCACGAAACCTAACATCATCTTTTTTCGTGCTTTCGTGATTTCGTGGCCAACGTGTCTGGTCGTGAATCGGGCTGGACGGTCCACTCTCGATGATCAGAGGACAGGCATCAATCGGAGTGACTGAGCGATTCGACGGCGTCGCGAAGCGACGCGCCTCGCCCGGATCGAACTCGGACACGAATCCGTCGCCGATCGTTGAGCGGACTCGTGTCCGAGCTCGATCCGGGCGCAGGACAGGCCGGCAAGCCGGCCTGCCGTCGAATCGCGGTGACATGAACTCTGCCGTGCCCTCTCGTGGACGCGGCTGCTTACACTCAGTGAACTCTGTGTTGCTGCTTTCAATCTCGATGACCCAAGAATCGCCATCGCGGTGTTAAATGCGCACCACGATCGATGACGCGAACGTGCGCGGGGTGCCGGTAAGTCGGCCTGCCGTCGAATCGCGGCGACATGAACTCTTGCCGTGTTCTGCCGTGGACGTGGCTGCTTACGACTCGGTGAACTCCGTGTTGCTGCTTTCAATCTCGATGACCCGCGAATCGCCATCGCCGTGTTGGATGCGCACCACGATCGGTGAGGCGAACTCGCGCGGCAGACGGTCGGGCCACTCGATCGCCATCACGCCGCCCTCCAGCGCAAGCTCCTCGAGTCCGAGGTCGTCTACTTCGACCGCTTGCAGGCGGTAGAGATCGACGTGATAGAGCGGCAGACGGCCGCCCATGTACTCCTGCACCAGCGTGAAGGTAGGGCTGGTGACGGCGGCGGGATCGAGTCCGAGCCCTTCGGCGAGGCCGCGGACAAAAGCGGTTTTGCCGGCGCCAAGGTCGCCCGACAACAGCACGACCGAGCTCGGCGCCAGCGTCGTCGCCAGCTGCCGGCCGACAGCGGCGGTCTCCGTTTCCGAATGCGTGGTCGTCGTCACCCTACTCGGTCGTGCGGCGGGCGGTCAGTTCCTGCATCGCCGTCCCGAGGTGCGCGGCAAGATCGGCAGAGGTCATCGCGATTTCCCCTTCGTCGGCTTCGGCCAGGTCGCCGGCCAATCCGTGCAGATAGACCGCCAGCCGGCACGCGGCTTCGGCATCGAGGAGCTGCGCGAGCCATGCCGCGATCATGCCGGTCAGGACGTCGCCCGTGCCACCGGTCGCCATGCCGGGATTGCCGGTCGGATTGATGAAGACCTTCTCGTCCGGCGTCGCAATCAGCGTGCGATGGCCCTTGAGCACGACGTAGACGTGATGCGCGGACGCGAAATTCCTCGCCACGTCGAGCCGGTTGGCCTGCACTTCGTCGGTCGACATCCCGATCAGGCGCGCCATCTCGCCCGGATGCGGGGTGATGATGACATCGCGGTCGTTCTTGCCGCTCAACCGGTCCGGATCGCTGACGAACGCGTTCAGACCATCAGCATCCACGACGACCGGCATCGTCGCGCGCTCGACGAGATCGCGAACGAACGCCTGCGTGTCGGCGGCCTGGCCGAGGCCGGGTCCGATGGCCAGCACGTCGCGCGCCAGCTCCAGCACGCGATCGACCATGGCCGGATCGATCCCGTCTTTGCCAGTCAGCGACAGCCCTTCGGTCATGTATTCGGGCGCCATCGACGCCAAAGTCGCCTGACAGTTTTCCGGTGTCGCCACCGTCACGAGACCGGCGCCCGACTTCAACGCGCCAACCGCGGCGAGATGCGCGGCGCCGGTCTTGCCGCGAGAGCCGGCGACCAGGGTGACACGCCCGTAGTCGCCCTTGTGGCTGTCGGCGACGCGCGGCGACACCAGCGTTCGAATCGACGCGCGGGTCAGCAGCTCGATGCGTGGTGCGTCGATCGCTTCGAACACCTCGCCGGGAATGCCGATGTCGGCGATGACAATGTCGCCGGCGCGGGTTTCGGCGGGCGGCAGGACCAGACAGATCTTGGGCGCGCCGATGGTCACGGTGAGCCCCGCTTCGACAAACGGACCGATCGGCTCGTGCGAATCGGCGGAGAGACCGGACGGCAGATCGACGGCAACGACCGGAATGCCGGTCCCGTTGACGTCGGCCACGACCGTCTCGAGCAGTCCCGTGAGCGGCGCGTTCAAACCCGTTCCGAAGATCGCGTCGACGATCAGGCCGCAGTCACGTACTTCGCTGACGTGCAGCTCCCATGCAGTGCTGTCGCCGATCTCGACGACCGAGAGACCCAGACGACCCAGAATGTCGAGGTTGGCGCGCGCGTCGCCGCGCACATCGGCGACGCGGCCGATCAGGAAGACCGAAACGCTGACCCCGCGCTGCGCCAGCGTCCGGGCAATGACGAAGCCGTCGCCGCCGTTGTTGCCGTGGCCGCACAGGACGGCGACGCCGTTCTCCAGCAGTTCGCCGTGCACCGCCTCGATGGCCGCGACGACCTGCCGCCCGGCGTTCTCCATCAGCACGATCGACGGGATCCCGATCTCCTCGATCGTCCGCCGATCGGCTTCCCGCATCTGCCGAGAATTGAGTACGCGCAAGATGGTGTCGGTGGCGTCCGTCTTTGGCCGGACGATAGGACGTGCCGGGCGCCCGGTTGCGCCCACAATAGCACAGCCAGTACGCTTGCCTGATGGCAGCGACCGTCAACGTCAATGGCCGCGTGTGCAGCGAGCACGACGCGGTCATCTCCGTCTTCGATCACGGTTTCCTCTACGGCGAAGGCATTTACGAAACGCTCCGCACCTACGGCGGCCATCCCTTCCTGTTCGACCGCCACATGCGCCGGCTTCGCACGTCAGCCAGGATGCTGGCGCTGCCGATTCCGCTCAGCGACGCCGACATCGCGACCCGCTTCGACGAGACGATGCGCGCCGGCGGCCTGGGACCGGGCCACGGCGAAGCCTACATCCGGATGCTGATCACGCGCGGCGTCGGCGAGCTCTCCTACGATCCGGACGCCTGCAAGGAACCCTCGGTCGTGATCATCGTGAAGCCACAGGTCGATCCGCCCGCGGAGGCGTTCGAGAAGGGCGTCAAGGTGTCGCTGGTCAGCGTGGTGCGCAACCATCCCGGCACGGTGAACCCGTTGATCAAATCCAACAACCTCTTGAACACCGCGCTGGCGATGCAGGAGGCGCTGCAACACGGCGCCTTCGAAGGCGTGATGCGCAACTATCGCGGCGAGCTCGCCGAATGCACCACCTCGAACATCTTCATCGTCAAGAACGGCGACGCGCTCACGCCGCCGCTCGATTCCGGCCTGCTCGCCGGCATCACGCGCGAGTTCGTGTTCGAGGTCGGCAGCGACGCAAGCGTCGTCGTGCGCGAACAGGTCCTGAGAGACGACGACCTGTTCGGTGCGGACGAGGCGTTCCTCACCAGCACGACGAGAGAGATCGTGCCGATCGTGCACGTGGACGACCGTGTGATCGGCAGCGGCCGGCCCGGGCCGGTCACCGTGAAGCTGCTGGACGCATTCCGTCGCCGCGCTCGAACGTAGTCATTTCGGCGAGCCAAGCGCGATCGCGCGATCGCCCAATCAGTTCGCCGCCGGTTGCTCGACGTGATCGACGACGAGTACGCCTATCGGCTCGCGTCGTCTTTCCAGCGTCAATCCCAGTTGATCCCGCAACGCGGTCTGGAGCGAGGGCTTATCGGCGACCGACGCGTCCGCTCCCCGCATGGGCTGCCATTCGAATTCGATGTCGTAGCTGCCAGTCAGCCCGGTCCGGTCGAGGACAAAGGTGTTCAACTCGGTGTTGCTGCCCAACACGCCGATCAGCGTGGTCATCGCCGCACCGCCAGCGACCAGACTGCCGAATACGCGCCGGGTGCCACACTGTGGACGACCGGCCGGTGGTCGCGGAAGTGGGTTCCCGCGAGCCGCCTTGAGCAGGGCGGCACAATCAACCAGTGACGGGCGAAGCTGTGGACCGAGCGTTCCATCGCTCTTCGCGAGCACCAGGACATAGACATCGAATTCCCGCGACTCCATATGCGCCTCGAGCTTGAAGCGATCCGCCAGGAGTGAACGGATCAGTGCCTCGCTCGTGGGGCCCCTGGGAATCGGCACGGACGACGAGTTGCCTGCCACCTTGGCTTCGATGTCGAAAAACGTCGAGTCGCTCCACGACGGCAGTCCAACAATCTGTTCACGCCGGAGCGTGAACTGGTCCCCGGCGTACGCCTGAATCAGCAGGTTTCGCAATGAGGTGTTGCGCGCGACATAACGGCCGCCAGGCTGGAATTCTGAGGGGCTGCCCAACCCCTCTCCAGCCGTTCGGACTGCAGGCCTGATCGAAATGACCTCAAATGCGGGCTTGTCGGATGTTTGCGCGACGAGAACGGCTGCCGTAGCCACGACGACTGCTACAATTCCGAGTTGCGGCACAATTCGCGGCCCAGTCATCATGCCGGCAGTCTAACCGCGCCTTTCTGGTCCGTCGACTCTATTGCTCACGGGTTTGGCCACAGTTCTCAACTTCGGAGAGATGTAACAACTGCGGCTTGCCGGCGTCTCCCTGACAGAGGTTGCATAGAGAGCATCTATGGCCACCGGAGCGCTCCCCCCTTTGCGGGATATCAGGGACGAATCTGGCCAGGAACGCTACGAAGCGATGTTCCGGGACCACTACGAGATGGTCTATCGGACCGCCTACAGCATCCTCAACAACACGGCCGATGCCGAAGACGTGCTGCAGAACGTCTTCCTCCATCTTCTTGGCCGTCCGCGCCCTCCTGAATTCACGAGTAACGTCGCCGGTTACTGCTACCGCGCGGCCGTCAATCATTCACTCGACGTGATTCGATCGCGGCGGCGATATGAGCTGGTCGCACACGTTGAACGCTTCGATCGTGCCGCCGAGTCCGGCGCCGAGCGGGCCGAACAACTGCATCGCCGACTGACGAAAGCGCTCTCGGAACTGCGCCCCGAGGCCGCGCACATCCTGATTCTGCGCTACGTGCACAACTACAGCGACGCCCGGATTGCGCGGCTCCTCGGGACGTCCCGCGTGGCCATGGCCGTCAGGCTGTTTCGAGCGCGCTCCCGGCTGAAGAAGTTGATGGGAGAGGAGCAATGACGTCGGACCAGCGACGGTTGCGGGCGTTCATGGAGCGCTGCCTCGTCCGGTACCGCCGGCTGTCGCCCGGACAGGTGGAACTCTCCGGCATGCGGGTCCTGCAGCAGTTGCGGAAGAACGCGGAGTGGCAGCGGGATGGCCTGCCGTCAGAATTGCCCGGTGGGTCTGACGACGCGATTGTGGCGTCCGGCTTCAGCCGGACATCGGCTGCGGTCGTCACCGCGACGCTCATCGGCGTCATCGCCGTCACGGTTGTTCGGCAGGTCGTCATCCGGCGCGACACCGGCGCGACCATTGAAGTCGGCAGGGCATCACTCCAGCGGAGTGCCGCCGCTGAATCCATCGCATTGAAGCTGAACGCCGGAATCCCGTGGGGCGGCGTGGTTCGGTCAGACGATGTGGATGGATGCACGCTGGCGCTGCCGGATGGATCGAAGGTCGAGATGCGGGCGCGGGCCCAACTTGCCCTGGAGCGCGCCCCGGACGGCGTGCGGATCTCGCTCGGCACGGGCAGCATCATCGTGACCGCTGCGAAACAGCCGCACGGTCATCTGTACGTGCAAACCAGAGACGTCACCGTTTCCGTCGTCGGAACCGTGTTCCTGGTCAGCGCTGAAGAGGACGGCTCTCGCGTCGCGGTCATCGAGGGCGTCGTTCGCGTGCGCGAGAAAGACGGAGAGAAGAGCCTGCGTTCCGGCGAGCAGGTATCGACCAGTACCAGGCTCGAGCCGCGGGCGGTGAAGGACGAGATCGCGTGGAGCCACAACGCCGTGCGGCATCTTTCGCTCCTCGCGGTCTCAGTCTCGGCCGCTGTGCAGCAGGCGCCGCTCCCCACACCCGCACCTCCGCCCGCCGGGCCAACACCGCAGAGTGGTGGAACAACCAGTACGCCCCCGGCGAGCGGGCGCGGCGGGAATCCGAACGCGGCGATCGGCTCGCCGTCGGGCATCGTCAATCCATCTGCGTCTGACGCTGCGCTCAGTGCCCCGAATCTCGGGACCAGCACCATTAGCGGCATCGTCACCGATGCAGCAACGGGTGCACCGCTCGAGGGCGCGCTCGTGAGTCTGTTCGCGTCAGGGCTGCCCGGTGAACCGCTGGTAAATCGTCCACCGCAGATGACCGACAGCAAGGGTCGATTCATCTTTCCTCGCCTTGCGGCATCCAAAGCCTACTCGTTGCGCGCATCGCGTCCGGGATTCCTGAACGGTGGGTACCAGATGGTCCCAGGCCGGCCCGGCACGGACGCCGGCATCAAGCTCGCCGACGGCGAGTGGATGCGGGAGGCGAACGTCAAACTCTGGCGGCCCGCGGCGATTTCCGGCATGGTGCGCGATGAGCGCGGCGAGCCGTTCGTCGGCGTCCCGGTCCGGATGCTCCTCGGGACGATTGTCGCCGGGCGGTGGCGCTGGGCTGGAGGTCCGGTGACCCAGACCGACGATCGTGGAGTGTACCGGTTCGGCGGGCTTGCCCAAGGCCGCTATCTCGTTCAGGTGCCGAGCATTCAGATCACGTTGCCGAGTGGTGAAGTCGCGCTGTATCACCCGCCAGCCGCGGCCACCACCGCGGCGACCTCCGCGCCCGCACCGCCGCGTGATGTGTTGCACGTCATGCGCGAACCGGACGGATCCGGCGTGGTCGCGGGCGTATTTGCGCAGACAGCACCTGACGACAGGGGCTCAGTCTACGCCTCGGTCTTTCATCCTGCCGCCCGCTCGATCGATGAGGCGGAGCCGATCGCGCTCGGCTTCGGCGCGGAGCGGACCAGCGTCGACATCTTCATGACGCCGCTGCCATCGGTTTCGGTCTCAGGGACGGTCGTCGGTCCGCCTGATGCCGTCGCCGGCGTTCCGGTGCGGATCGCGCACGTCGGCAACGAACTGCTCGGCCAGGGCGGCGATGCGGGACTCACGACGACGGATGCCGCCGGACGATTTACCTTCCATCGGATCCCCGCGGGCGATTACGCGATCGTGGCAAGTACGTCGGTGGCCGACTTCAGGATGAGCGGCGCCGAGCCCGGGTTGATGCCGCAGGACGCCAATCCCCTCAACGTCTATCAGAGTCTTATGCCGCACAACGGCCTGCTGCTCGCGTTGCGTCGAGTGCGTGGCCGTCCTGACGTGACCGGACGTCTCCAGATCACCGTCGGCAACCACCCGGTGAGCGGCCTCGTGATCCCTGTCCAATCGGCGGTAAGCGTCTCGGGATATTTCGAGTGGGATGGATCGGAAACTCCGCCTGCTGCGTTACCGCTATCGCTTGCGTTCATTGGACTGGAACCAGCCGATGACGTCACGCTTGGCGAGCAGTTAGCGGTGAGGACGAACGGCAGTGCGCGGCGCGAGTTCACCTTCGAGAACGTCATGCCGGGGCGCTACGTGTTCGGCAACGTCGAAGCGAGGCTGCCGAGGCCTGATTCGCCGTTCCCAGTCCCTGCCTACTGGCTGGTTGGCGCAACCTGGAACGGCCGCGACATCATCGACGCGCCGCTCGAGGTCTCGGGAGACGGACCAGTAACGGGAATCGTGCTGCGGATGTCATCGAAGACCAACAAGCTGACCGGCACGGTCCGCGGCCAGGATGGACGCCTTGCCACCGAAGCCGTCGTCATTGCGTTCCCGCCGTTACGAGCGGCCTGGATGGAGTCAGGGCTCAGCGCAGTACGCTTTCGAACCGCGGCCGTCGCGCCGGACGGCACGTACGAGTTCCCGACGATGATCCCGGGCGACTATCTTCTCGCGGCCGTACCCGCGGAAGATCAGGCCAGGCGGGTCGACCCCGAGTTCCTCGCGTCAATCTCCCGTGCGGCCACGCGGATGTCGGTCGGCGTCGCCTCGACGCTCACGCAGGACCTTCGCCTCCTCGACACGAGCGGAGGCCAGCGATGATCCACGCCCGAAACGGTGGCTTCCGGCTTCAGCCGGAAGGAAGAATCATCCTCACGCTCATACTCGTGCTGCGAACGCTGTCCGCTGGCGCACAACAGCCTGCCCGCGACACGCTGGCCAGAGTCACGCAGGCTGGCACCGCGTCGGTCAGCGGCGTGGTCACGCTCGGCGACGACGCGCAGACGCCGGTGCGGCGCGCGGTGATCACGATGCTGTCGGCCAATGGCGTCGAGACTCGAAGCACGGTGAGCGACGATGAGGGACGATTCGCGATTGGCGGATTGCCGGCCGGCCGCTACACGTTGCAGGCGTTGAAGCCTTCGCATCTCACGATGGCGTACGGCGCGCGACAGCCGGGCCGTCTCGGCACTTCACTGGTACTGGCGGATGGAGAGTCGATGCGCAATCTGCGCCTGTCGCTTCCTCGAGGCGCCGTGCTGGCCGGCCGATTGACGCTGGAAAACGGCGAGCCGCTGCCGAACACGCTGGTGATGGCGATGCCGGCGCGACTCTCCAATGCTGGCGGAACGGTCCCGATGCCTGCTCGCGAGTTCCGTACGGATGACCGTGGTGAGTTCCGGATCTACGGATTGCTCCCGGACGCTTACCTCGTCGCTGCTGTTTTCCAAATCGGCAGCGAGTTCGAGCGACGGTCGGACGCCGACTTCGACACGATTGTTCGATGGCTTCAACGGCCGGCCACCGCACCGACCGGCCGGACCGCTGTCGCCCAGCCTGTCGCGCAATTGGATGCACTGCCGACACCTTCGCAGGCCGGCTACGCGCCCACCTATTTCCCTGGAACCGCAGTCGCCGCCGCGGCGACGCCGATCGTCGTGCGCACCGGTGAAATCAGGGACGGTCTCGACTTCACGATCGCGCGGTCGCGGCTGGCGACCATTTCGGGCACGGTGATCGGCGCGGGCGGTGAACGCGTACAGGCGGCACGCGTCTCAGTCGAACGCGAAGGACCGCCGCTGCCGTGCTGCGGGATTACCACGGCCTCCATCATGTCCGGCGTCAGTCGTCAGGCCTCTCCGAACGCCAGCGGCGAATTCTCAATCGCAGGGCTGTCGCCCGGGCACTACCACGTCCGTGCCCACGCCGCGGGAACCATCGCGCGCGGCGGCGACACGTTCGCGCAAACCGAGTGGGCGCTGAAGGACGTCGACATCGCCGGCGACGACGTTACTGGTCTGACGTTGGCGCTACAACCCGGACGTGTCTTCAGCGGCACACTCGCCGCTGCAGTCGCTTCTGCACCAGCTTCGCCGGCCAGGCCGCCATCGCTCGCCGGCGCCGTCGTTGTCCTCCAGCCCATCGCGGCGAACGCCGGACTCGTGCTCAACGGTCTCAGGTTTACCAACGCGGTTCGACAGGCGCCGGTGGGCCCGGATGGCCGATTCACGGTGACGGGACTGGTGCCGTCCGATTACGCGCTCCGGGTGACGCTGCCGCCCGCGCTCACCGGTGGCGGCTGGCGAGTGGAGTCGATCCGTCAGCGTGGACGCGATCTGCGCGACGCGCCGCTGACGTTCGACTCGGGTTCGATTGAGGGCGTCGAGGTCACGCTGACGACCGCCGTCACCGAACTCGCGGGCATCGTCACGTCAGAGTCCGGAGCGGCGGCCGCCGACTTCTTTCTCGTGGCGTTTCCTGAAGACCGTGTGCTGTGGCATCCGGCTTCGCCGCGTATCCGCGTCGTGCGTCCGGCGGTAGACGGCGCCTTCAGCATTCTCGATCTGCCGGCGGGCGCGTATCGGCTCGCGGCTGTCAACGACATCGGCGATGACGAACTGACGCGCCGCGAATTCATGGAGTCGATGTACGACACCAGCGTGCGCGTCATGGTCGAGTCAGGAAAACGAACAGTCCAGGAGCTGAGAATCAAATAGCGCGGACCGTCAGCGCCGGCTAAAGTTCACTTTTTACTTTTCCCTTCCCGCTAGGGCGTGTATCCCGCCGGCATGAACTCGAGCGCCACGGCTTCGCCAACGACGGTCGGGGTGGGTGTGGTTGTTCCTCGGGCCGCGGTCGTACCGCGCGCGGGCGGTGTCGTTCCGCGGGCTGCGGGTGTGCTGCGAGCGCTTGAGGAAGTACCACTCGCCGGCGTCGTCGTGCTGCGACCGGCCGCGGGTTCGGGCGGCGGGCGATAGGTCAGGAACACCCGATCCGGGGGACGACGGTTGCCGCAGCCGAGTGAGAACTCCTTGTCGCCGCGGAATGTCTGCAGCACGATTGCCTGGAGCTTCCGGGCCGTCGCCACGAGCGACTGCCCCGCCGCCTTGACGTGCACGCGCACGGTGCCGTTGGCAAGACATTCGACGCGCTCCAGATCGCCGAGCGCGCGCTTCTCGCCCGGATGCATCAGTCGAAGATCAAACGTCTCCTTCGCCGGATCGCTGCTCGGCAGCCGTTGCGGCGTCTGCGGCGACAATACCGGCTCCTGGCTGGCGCGCGCTGGCGGTGTCTGCGCGCCTGCCGCGGCCGACACGGACATCGCGAACGCAAGGCACCAGGCCAGCGAAACCGGTTTTTTCATCCTTACCGAATTATCTTCAAATTCAGCGTCGTCGTCTCGCCGCTCTTGAGGGTGAACGATGTCGCCCTGGTCTCGAGCGACTGAAGCAACTGCGGATCGGAGGCGTCGCCGGCAGTGATGAAGTCGAAGGCGGCGGCGTAGTAGTCGCCGGCTGCCAGCGACTTGACGGTGAATCCACCGTCGGCGCCGGCGCGGGCGGTCGAGAAGTACCGCGGATTGCCGTTCCGCCGATCGCGATCGCGCGGGAACAGCACGACCGTGTAGTCCGTGGCGGGCTCGTCGTTCGCGCCGCGAACCGTCCCGGCGGCAACCGGCGGACGATCGGTCAACTCGATCTCGATGTCGCGCTTCCCTTCGCGATTCGAAAAGTCGATCCCCGAATCGGTGACGTCGACGCCGTTCAGGCGCACGGCCCTCAGAAACCAGCCCGGCGGCGTGCGAAATGTCTGGAACGCTCCGACTTCAGGCGGTACCTGGAGCTCGAACGTCCAGTCGTCGGCAAGGTCATCGCCCGGGTACGGCCACGTCCTGTTCGGATCGGGTGGACGCGCACCGATGGCAATCGTCGAAGGTGCGGGCGGAGCCCCGGACCCCGGCGCCAGCACCACACGTCCTTTGACGGTCTGCATTTCCTCCGCAACGAGCCTGAGGTCGGTGATGTCCGTCCCGTTCACGTCGACACGCGCCACTGCGACGAGGCGCTTGCCGGGAAGGAATGCATCTGTCCGCAGCTCGTATTCGCCGGGCGCGAGGTTGTTCAACATGAAGGTGCCGTCGGCCCTTGTCTGCGGCTCGCCCAGGCGGCCCGGCATTTCCACGGCCGGACGGGTAATCTGCACGACCGCGCTCGGTAACGGCTGCCCCTGCGGGCCGACGAGCGTGCCGCTGATGAACGCGGTCTGGACCGCAAATACCGTCAGATCGACTCCATCGAGCCGGGCGCCCGGTTTGAGCGTCACCCGCTGCGCCAGCGCGAATTCAGTGCTGCCGGGGTAGTACGTCGGCTGAAACCCTGGTCCGGAGTTTTCCAGGAAGCCGGGACGCTGGTTCGGCATCATGGCCGCAACGTAGTAGTCTCCGGGCGGCAGGCCGTAGAGGCGGAAGGCGCCGATGTCGTCGGTCGTTCCGGTCTGCACCGGCATCAACCGTCTTCGTCCAATGAACGAGAACTGCGCCGCCGCAATGCTGACCCCCGACACCGGCTCACCGCGCTCGTCGCGCACGACTCCCGCCAGCGACGTGCCGCGAATCATCGAGAAGTTGACGTCGCGAAGCGCCTGACCGTCCGTGACCGTCACGTTGCGGGATCGCTGGGCTGACTCGCGCTGGCTCGCGTTGATCGGATCGAATCCGTCCCTGGACACCGAGATCACATACGGACCGGCGGGCAGGCGTGGAAACTCGAAGCGGCCGTCGGGATCGGTGGCCGCATAGCGAACTTCCCTGGGCGTGGCGCGAGACATCGACAGCAGCGCGCCCCAGATCGGCCGTCCGCTGTCTCGATCGACGATTCGGCCGCTGATGCTCGCCGTGCCGGTCGTCGCCGGCACTTCCACCGCGATCGGAACGCCCTGCGCGTCGAGAGCGCGCGCGGATGCGATGAGGGCGATGAGTGCCAGCAGGACGGTCTTCACGGGGCGATCCTGAGGTCGACGGTTTCACGCTCGCCTTCGCGGAGGGTGATTGCGGTGGCACTCCGCGCCAGCTTCTCGAGCAGCGCCGGATCCGCCGCACTGTCTCGATCCAGGTATTCGAGCGCCGCCACGAAGTATTCACCCGCGGCAAGCGTGTTCACGCGGAAGCGTCCCTCCGCGTCGGAACGTTCGACTGCGAAATAACGAGGCCGGCCGGTCCGGCGCTGCGAATCACGCGCGAACACGACGACGGCGAAATCCTTGAGTGGGTTCCCGGCTGCGTCGCGTGCCGTTCCCGACAACTCCGGCGGACGGTTCGTCAACTCGATCTCGATGCCGTCCACGTCTCTGGCCATGCTGACGTCGATGCCCGTGTCGGTCACGTCGACCCCGCGGAGTCTTACCGCGCGCACAGCCCAGCCGTCGGGGAGTGTCGGTTCGACGAGCATGCGGCCCGGCTGTGAAAAGAACCTGAACGTCAGATCCGGCTGGACCGCGGCGCCCGTCGAGTACCACGATCGTTCGGTTGGATCGCGCGGCCTGGTGGCAACCTTCATCGACTCGCGCGGAAAGCGGGTCCCCGTGGCCGCATCATCGACGATGACGCGCCCGCTTGCCGCCGGCAGCGGCGACGGCACGAGATGCAGGCCGGTGAGGTTCTGTCCGTCAACGGTGATCCGCGCCACCGCGACCTCCGGCCGTCCATTGACCATGCGTTCGGACGAAGACACCACCTCGTAGTCGCCTGGCGTCAGCGGATTGCTGACGAAGTGGCCCTTGCCATCGTTCGACGCGACGCCATCGGCCTGCAGATCGGACTGGAGGCGGTTGAAGCTGATCAGTGTCACGATCGGCGTGCTGTCGGCGGTCGTGATCGAGCCAGCAGCAAGCGCCGTCCGCGCCGGCGCAAGGGCGAAGTCGATCCCATCGGTCGTACGTCCCAGGATCACTTCGACGCTGCGGGCATCTTCGATGCGTTGGGCGTCGGGGTACAACCTCGGCGGGTACGCGGTGGACGATTCCAGCATCGCGCCCAGCGGCAGACGTCCAACTTTCGCCTCCGCCGACACGTAGTACGCGCCAGGCTCCAAATCGTAGATTCGGTAACCGCCCCCATCGTCCGTGATGTCGGCATCACCCTGCACGAGATGCCGCCGCCCGCCCGACCACGACACACGGAGCAGGTTGACGAGCGCACCGACGATGGGATCGCCCGCTTCGTTGCGCACGACGCCGGCGACGGCTCCGCCGCGCGGCAGGACAAGGTCGACGTTCTCGAGCGTCTGCTTGTCGGCGAGCACGACGGGCTTTCCCGTCTCGAACGGGCGGGTCTGCCCGTAATCGAGCGACAGAAAACCGACCTTTACGGCCTTGACGGTGTAACGGCCGGCGCCGAGTCCCGCAACTTCGTAGCGGCCGTCGAGATCTGTCACGACTCGCCGCGGGGTGCGCAGGCTCGACGCCGTCACCTCGATGCGCGCATTGCGAATCGGCCGGTTGCCGTCCAGGGAGGTCACGCGTCCACGGATCACCCCAGAGCCGTTGCGAACCGGTGGCTCGCCCATCGGCCCGTACATGGTGTTGCCCTGGGCGATAGCGCTTCCCCGCCCGCCGGTCACGGCGAGGACGATGAAGAATGCGATTCTAAAAAGTTCGAATCGGCGCATTGGACGATCGTTCTGGTTTAACGGTCGACCGAGCAAGCTGAAAGACTAGCGTTCGGCCGCTATCTTTGCGTCAACGATTTTCAGGATCTCGCCGATTGCGACAGTTGGTTGAGAACCCGTTGGGTACACCGAATGGACGACTTCCAGCGTAGCGCCGCGAATGGCAAACACGATGTCTTCCCGGAGAGTCGCCGCGCCACTGGTCTGGGTTTGTGAAAAACCGATCGAGCGATCGCCGAACTTGTCCAAGCCGGGCAGGAGCACCGCTGGGTTGCGCTTGGCGCCAGTCCGGTTCTCGGCCTCATTCATTCCCTGGATCATCGCCTCCGGATATGCCGCCTGAAGATGAAACGCAGCAGCCGAGAGCGGCGACACCGGCTTGAACGTCGAGACGACGACGAACTGGGGTTTGCGCGGATCGACAAATACTCCGTGTGTCACCAGGTTCGCTCCCTCAACCCAGCTGCGCAGCGACGCGGCCTGCTGTTCGGCGGTCATGCCAACTTTCTGTATTTCCTCCGGCGAAAGCGACTGAAAGCCTTGCGGGAGGTCCGCAGCTGTCAAGACCGACGCCGCGGTACCTGACGCCGGCACGGGCGCAGGCGCAGTCGCGACGGCGCTCTGCGGCGGGGTGGCCGCCGTCGTCGCCAGCGATTCCCGCATATCAGCGACGATACGGGCCGCGACCTGCTGGTACGGCGTGCTGGCAGTCGCGTCGATACTCTTGCGCGACGACCAGAGCTCGCGGTGACTGCCCCTGTCGCGCAGGCTCACAGACACTTGGTAGCGTCTCGACTGGACGGCAGGCGTCGCGCTGCGAACGCCGTCGATTACCCAATACCGCGCGCCTGTCTCCTCGGTCGCGGAGACGAGGAGGACGACATCAGCGTGGGCGTCGAAGTCGATCGTCTTCCAGGGGAACGACCGGGCGAGCTCTTTGTTCAGATCCGCTTTCAGTTCATCGGGCGCAAAGACGAGCGATACGCTCACGCTTCGCGCGGCGGCGATCGCCTCGCCGGCGGATCGCGCCGGCAGACGTTCGGGTTGTGCCGGCAGAGGCGGCAACGAGACGCCCGGATTCTTCGCGGACGACACCTTCGCGAGCAAGTCACGGACAGCGTTGCTGGGGATCACACCATGACGCGCATCGCCCGGTTCGGATCGGCCGCGCGGTGTAACAATGCCAATCGCTCTGCCGTCCTCGGCAAAGACCGGTCCGCCCCAATTCTCGACGAACAACGCTGCGTCGATAAATATCTGAAGCACGCGATCCGGCTCGCTGGAAGTTGCATTGGTCCGAAGGACGGCATTGACGCGTCCACCGGCCAGCATGCGGCCCGCATCAGCCGGCCCACCCACGACGATGACGGGTGGCGCAAGAGTGAAGCCCGGGAATCCGCTCGAGTCCGCGAGTTTCAGCGGTCGAAGGCGCTGCGCATTGACTTTCAACAGCGCGACAACGCCGTCGGTCGCCAGCAGCGTCGCACTGTCGTGAATGGCGCCATCGGCTGTCTCTACCCTGACACCAGCGGTGTTCTTGAGCAGTTCGTGCGCGGTGGCAATCGTCCCCGACTCCAGCAGCACGACCCCGCAGCCGACGCGAAACTGGCCGGCCGTATTCACCGTAACGATTCGCACCACGGACTCGCGGTGGTCGTTGAACAGCTTGATCGGGTTGACCAGTTCCGCGGCAGCGTTCGCCGCATGCAGCAATGCTGTCAAGACGACGGTTGCGGTGACGAGCGGTGCCGTCTTGCGGTGCCAGTACCAAGACATTGGCGCTCCTCTCGAGCAACGACCAGGGTGTTATCGCTCAGACGTCCGTCACAATAACAAAAGAATGCTACCAGCTCGAGAATTGTTGGGAACAGTAACAACGTTCGTCCGGCTCAAGCCGGACGCCACCGGAACAGGCTCGGGCCTACGTACTATGCGTAGGCTTCGAGCGGGGGGCAGGCGCAGATCAGATTGCGGTCGCCGTAGGGGTTGTCGATGCGGCCGACCGACGGCCAGTACTTGTTTGCGCGGACGAACGGGAGCGGGAACGCCGCCTGCTCGCGCGAGTACGGATGCGTCCACTCGTCGGCCGCCACCGCGGCGGCGGTGTGCGGAGCGTTCTTGAGGACGTTGTCCTTCGGGTCTGTCTTCGCGTCGATCACGTCCTGGATCTCCTGGCGGATCGCGATCATCGCGTCGCAGAAGCGGTCCAGTTCTTCTTTCGGCTCGCTTTCGGTCGGCTCGATCATCAGCGTGCCCGCCACCGGGAACGACACCGTCGGGGCGTGGAACCCGTAATCCATCAGCCGCTTGGCGACGTCGGTCTCGTCGATCCCGCTCGTCTGTTTCAGTTGACGCAGATCGAAGATCATCTCGTGCGCGACGCGGCCGTTCGGGCGCGTGTAGAGGACCGGGTAGTGCGACTCGAGGCGTGACTTGATGTAGTTGGCGTTCAGAATCGCGTAGCGCGTGGCGTCGGTCATGCCGTCGCCGCCGAGCATCGTGATGTAGCCGTACGAGATCAGCAGGATGCTGGCGCTGCTCCAGGGCGCGGCAGACAGGGCGGGAATTGCCCGCTGGCCACCGGTCCTGATGAGCACGTGCCCTGGAAGAAACGGCGCCAGGTGCGCGGCCACGCCGATCGGCCCCATGCCGGGACCGCCGCCGCCGTGCGGGATCGCAAACGTCTTGTGCAGGTTGAGGTGACAGACGTCGGCGCCGATCGCCGCCGGGCTCGTCAGCCCGACCTGTGCGTTCATGTTCGCGCCGTCCATGTACACCTGGCCGCCGTGCTGATGCACGATCGAGCAGATCTCCTGGATGCGTTCCTCGTAAACGCCGTGGGTGGACGGATAGGTCACCATCAAGCACGACAGCCGCGCTCGATGTTCCTCGGCCTTTCGCGTCAGGTCGTCCACGTCGATGCTGCCGTCCGGCGTGCTCGCGACGACGACAACGCGCATGCCGGCCATGACGGCGCTGGCGGGATTGGTGCCGTGCGCCGAGGCCGGGATCAGCACCACGTCGCGCGCGGTGTCGTTGCGGTCCACGTGATAGGCGCGGATCACCATCAGGCCCGCGAACTCGCCCTGCGCCCCGGAGTTGGGCTGCAGCGAGACCGCGGCGAAACCGGTGATCTCGCTGAGCGCCTGCTCGATCTCGCGGAAGATCTGCGCGTAACCCTGCATCTGCTGCACCGGCACGAACGGATGCGGCCGCGAGAACTCGGGCCACGTGACCGGCAGCATTTCCGATGCGGCGTTCAGCTTCATCGTGCACGAGCCGAGCGGGATCATCGAACGATCGAGGCCGACGTCTTTGCGCTCGAGCGTGCGCAGGTACCGCATCATCTCCGACTCCGAGTGATGCGAGTTGAAGACCGGATGCGTCAGGAAGGCGGAGGTTCTGGCCAGTGGCGCCGGAAACGCGGCCGGCTCGAGCGCAGAAGTCGTGGCTGCGGCGTGGCGGCCGAGGGCTGTGGCGAACACATCGACGATCGTCTGCACGTCCGCCAGTTCCGTCGTCTCGTCCACGGCGATGTTGATGGCGCCGTCGCGGCGATAGCGGAAATTGATCCGCGCGTCGACCGCGGCTTCGCGCACCAGCTCGGCAGACGCGCCGGTGACGCAGATGGTGTCGAAGAAGGTCTCGTTCGTTTGACGCAGGTCGAGCTTCGACAGCTCTGAGGCCAGCCGCGCCGCCGTCGCGTGAACGCGCGCGGCAATCGCGGTGAGGCCTTTGGGACCGTGATACACGGCGTAGAAGCCCGCCATGTTGGCCAGGAGCGCCTGCGCCGTACAGATGTTCGACGTCGCCCGTTCGCGGCGGATGTGCTGTTCACGCGTCTGCAGCGCCATGCGGTAGGCGCGGTCGCCGTGGGCGTCGACCGACACGCCGATGATCCGTCCCGGTGCCTGACGCACGTGCTTTTCGCGCGTCGCGAAGAACGCCGCGTGCGGTCCGCCGTAGCCCATCGGGACGCCTAAGCGCTGCGAGTTGCCAAACACGACGTCCACGCCGAGCTCGCCAGGGGGCGTCAGCAGCGTGAGGCTGAGCAGATCGCTGGCGACAGCAACCAGCACCCCGGCCGTCTTCGCCCGCGCAACGAAGTCGCGGAGATCGAGCACACGTCCGCATTCATCCGGCGTCTGGACCAGCGCACCGAAGACCCGTTCGCCGAGTTCAGCACTGCGCGGATCGCCGATCACCAGCTCGATGCCAAGCGGTTCGGCGCGGCCGCGCAGGACGTCGATCGTCTGCGGGTAGCAGGCGTCTGCCACAAAGAATTGGGGCGGGCCGGTCACGGCGTCGATCCGCCTGGTCTGGACGCGGTGCAGCAGCGTCATCGCTTCGCCCGCCGCCGTCGCCTCGTCCAGCAGCGATGCCGTCGCCACCTCCATCCCCGTCAGGTCGCTCACCATCGTTTGATAGTTGAGCAGCCCTTCGAGGCGTCCCTGCGCGATCTCGGCCTGATACGGGGTGTAGGGCGTGTACCAGCCGGGGTTCTCGAACACGTTCCTCAGGATGACGCTCGGCGTGACGCAGTCGTAGTAGCCGAGGCCGATATAGCTTTTGAACAGCTGGTTCTTCGCGGCGATAGTGCGAAGCTGACGCAGGTACTGGTGCTCCGATTCGCCCGCGGGCAGATTCAACGGCTTCGGCAGTCGGATGCGTGCCGGGATCGACTCGTCCATCAGCGCGTCGAGCGACGCGGCGCCGACGCGCTTCAGCATCGCTGCCGCGTCCGCTTCGTCGGGTCCAATGTGGCGCGCGCGGAACGGCTCGGGATTCAGGTTCACTTCCGGCATCTACTTCGTGAGATCGGCGTACTGGGTGGAATCGAGGAGCGCGCCGGCTTCACCGGGGTCCGAGAGCTTGACGACGATCATCCAGGTGCCGTGCGGATCACCGCTGACGGCTTCCGGCTTCGCCTTGAGCGTGTCGTTGACCTCGACGACCTCGCCGGACACAGGCGAGTAGAGTTCGGAGACGGCCTTCACGGACTCGATCGTCCCGAAGGACTGTCCCGCTTTCAGCTTCGCGCCGACTTCGGGCAGCTCAACGAAGACGACGTCGCCCAGCTGCTGCGAGGCGAAGTCGGTGATGCCCACCTTGCCGCGGTCGCCGGCGAGATCGATCCACTCGTGGTCCTTCGTGTATTTCAGGTGTGCCGGGTAAGTTGCCATGTGATGTTCACCGTGCCGTACGTAGGCCCGACCTTCAGGTCGGGCGTGTCACCCGTCGGCGCCCGATCTGAAGCTCGGGCCTACGTCCCTGTTCTCTTGTAAAACGGCAACGCGGTCACGCGCGCCCGCGTCCGCTTGCCGCGAATGTCCACATCGAACTCGGTGCCGCGCGCCGCGGCGGCGATCGGGAGG
>JADMIO011302002.1_pt1 | contig 20644 bp, 18 predicted proteins | sample 8958161 | NCBI WGS metagenome assembly JADMIO01 (sample SAMN16585339, study PRJNA669376) | soil metagenome | isolation source: Crop rotation soil | place: USA: Cullars Rotation, Alabama | collected 2011 | reverse complement strand
GACGAAAGGCCCAGTCTTTCGACTGAGCCTTTCGTTTTATTTGACCATGTTGGTATGATTTAAATTAATACGACTCACTATAGGGTCAGTGCGGCCGCGACTTCAAGTCACGTGAATTCCAAGCTTCGGATCCCACTGTGCTGGAAAGCGGCGACCTGGATCGCGATGGCTACGCGGACTTCATCGCCGGCGCGTCAGCTGCAAACGCGAACGGGGAGGGCTCGGGGCGCGCCATCGTCTTCTCCGGGAAGACGGGGAAGCGGCTCCTGGTGCTCGACGGCGGGCACGCCGGCGATGCGTTCGGATCGGCGGTGGCCGGGGGCGACGGCCGGTTCCTCGCCGTCGGCGCACCGGGCGCGGGCCCGGCGCAACACGGCCGCATCTTCATCTACGAACGACTGAACCCCACACCGAGGTTCGTCGAGGAGGCCGACTCCACCGCCTCCGCGCTCGGCCAGATGTTCGTGCAGCTCGCCGGCGACGTGGACGGCGACGGCGTCGACGACATCTACGCGTCGGACTTCACGAACTCGGCGAAGGGTCCGTTCACCGGTCGCGTCTACGTCTACTCTGGCGCGACGGGGAAGACGGTGCTCACGCTCACCGGCGACGGCGCGGGCGACACGTTCGGCACGAGCGCCTCGCACGCGGGCGACGTGAACCACGATGGCCACGCGGATCTCGCGGTCGGCTCGTGGCAGTATTCGGGCGCGGCCTGGTCGGGGGGCAAGGTGACCGTCTACTCGGGCAAGGACGGCCGCGTGCTGCAGCGCATCACCGGCCGCATCCCCGGTGAGACGCTCGGCTTCGATGCGGTGGCGATCGGCGACGTCGATGGGGACGGGATCGCGGACTATCTCGTGACGAGCGCGTGGTCGTTGGTGAATGGAGTGCGATCGGGGAGGGTGTACGTGGTCGCGGGGGAGCGATGAGGGTCATCTCCCCACCCGCTTCGCCTCCATCGTCCACCAGTCCCGCACCCACGTCTTCCCATCGTCCACGCTGCGATCGGCGCGCCAGAGGAAGCTCGTGTCGGTGATCGCCGTGTACCGGATGCGCATGATCGCGGGCCCGTAGCGCTGGACGAGCAGGCGCTCGGTGCCGCGCGACCAGCAGAGGCCCGGCGCCCACGCGCCCTGCTCCGAGCCGACGCCCATCATCTCCCACAGCCCTCGCTGCGGATTGAAGACGCGATACGTCCACGTGCCGTTGTCGCTCGACGCGCGTCGATCGTCCGGACGCCAGTGGTCTTCGATGAACGCGTTGTCGATTCGTTTGCGTGATACGGTCCAGTGGCCGCTGAAGGTCGGATAGAACGCGCCGTCGTTGCGGCGCCCCTGAAACCGATACGTCCACACGCCGACGAGAAAATCGAAATCCCCGGGCGCACTGTGCGCGCTCGTGGAGTCGGCAATGGAGAAGTTGGCGCCGAGTGTGTCGCCGAACTGGAAGGCGCGCGGCGCGGACGGCGGTTGCTGCTGTGCATGTGCGGCGACGGCGGAGCAGAGCAGGGTGCACGCGAGGCGAAGTGGTCGCATGATGTCTCCGGAACGGTCGAAGGCGTCCGGCGATGTGACAGCCGGACGCCTTCGATCGCGAGGCCACTCGCTGCGCCGTTCGCGCCGCTCACTGAATGGACGAACGGGTGAACGGTGCTACTGCCGTTCCGCGAGATTCGTGAGCGCGATGCGATACTCCTTCGCCTGCGCGTCGAACGTGATCCGATAGGCGCTCGGATACCAGCCGCGCTGCTCCACCTGCGCCAACGTCGAGATCGGGATCACCTGATCGCGCATCGCCGCGTCGGTCTCCGTCTTCTTCGACATGATGAACGCCCGCGTGATCATCGGCTCGAGGAAGACGAAGCTCCCGTTCCACGATCCATAGATGAACGTCGTCGTGAACGGCTTGAAGCCTTCGGGATTGCCGAACATCCCCTGCAGCTCCGGCGAGCGCGTATCGACCCAGTGCACGCCCATCAGCGGCACGGCGGGCGCCGGCGCGCCTGGCGGCGCCGCGACCACGTAGTTGCTCGCGCGCTGCGCCTCGGGCGGAAGCTTGTCGGCCTTCGCCTGGAACTCGGGATCGCTTGGATCGACCGAGCGTCGCACGTCGCGCGACTTCGTCCAGAAGTGGAAGTCGAAGTGCGGGGTGTCGTAGATGCCGGGCGGCTCGTGCCCGCCGGGATTCCAGTCGAGCTCCACGAACTGGTACGGCGCGACGCCCTTGGGGGGCAGCGAGAGCAGGAAGATCTTGCTGTCGAGATGCTCGTGCTCGTTCTTCTGCGCGACGTGCGCTTCGTGTCCGGCGGCGTGCGATGCGGCCATCGTCGTTGGCGCGGGGAGGCCTTCCATCGCGCGCTCGTCGAGCGCGACGCCGACCTCCACCGGGACACCGCCACGCTTCTCGTCGTACGCGACGTAGGCGCGCGCGCGTCCCTGGCCGACGCTCAGCGGCTCGCCATACTGGCGGTGCACGCCCGAGGCGTCGGCGGCGCGATCGGTGGACGCGCCCGCGAGCGTGGGCTTCGCGCTTCCTTCGGTGCAGGCGGTGGACGCGGCGGCGACGACGCCGGCGAGCGACAGGCGGAGGAGATTCGTGGTCTGCATGGCAACCTCGCAAATCGAGAGGGTTGTGCACTCGTGTCATCGACGGGCGGCGCCGGACCGGTTCGCGCCTTTGCCCCGTCATCGAGTAGCGCGAGAAATCCGGGAAAACCCACTCACCCCCGTCCGCGCGCGGCCTTGACCCCCTCCCGCGCCCCGACCATCGTCGCCCGATGGCTCCCGAGCACGGCGACCTCGCGCCGCACGACGGCGACGCGCCCGAGATCACGTCGCTGCTCGAGGCGTGGGGCGGCGGTGACCGCGCGGCGCTCGACGCGCTCCTCCCGGTCGTCTACGCCGAGCTGCGGCAGCAGGCGGCGCGCGCGCTCAGGCGAGAGAAGGTCGGCCACACGCTGCAGCCGACGGCGCTCGTCCACGAGGCGTATCTGCGCCTCGTCGACCAGCATCGCGCGCGCTGGGAGAGCCGCTCGCAGTTCTTCGGCGTGGCGGCCGAGGTGATGCGGCGCGTGCTCGTGGACCACGCGCGGGCGCAGCAGACGGCGAAGCGGGGCGGCGGCGTCGGCAACGTCACCCTCTCCGATGCCGACGACGTCGCGATCGACGACGAGCGCGGCGAGCGCGACGTGGACATCCTCGCGCTCGACGAGGCGCTCACCCGCCTCGCGGCCTTCGACCCATCGAAGGCGCGACTCGTCGAGCTGCGCTACTTCGCCGGGCTCAGCATCCCCGAGGCCGCGACCGCGCTCGGCGTCTCGCCGGCGACCGTGGGGCGCGAGTGGGCGGTCGCGCGGCTGTGGCTCAAGCGCGAGCTCGATCGATGACGACCGGCGCGAGCGGAGGCATGACGCCCGAGCGGTGGCAGGAGATCGACCGCGTGCTGCAGCGCGTGCTCGGCGCCGAGCTCTCGACGCGCGACGCGGTGCTCGCGCAGGCGTGCGCGGGCGACGATGACCTGCGACGCGAGGTCGAGTCGCTGCTCGGCGTCGAGCGCTCGGCGGTGACGTTCCTGGAGCGGTCGCCGATCGACGTCGCCGCGGCCGCCCGCCTCGCGCTCGGTGACGCGTCGGGTGTCGCGGAGTCGCCCCCTGAATCGGCGTTGCAGCTGACGCGATTGCGAGCGGCACTACAAGGGCGCTACACGATCGGGCGCGAGCTCGGGCACGGCGGGATGGCGATCGTCTATCTCGCGCGCGACGTGCGGCACCAGCGCGACGTCGCCATCAAGGTCCTCGCCTCGACGCTCGCCGCGCAGCTCGGCGCGCCGCGCTTCCTGCGCGAGATCGAGGTCGCCGCGAGGCTCGCGCATCCGCACATCCTGCCGCTGCACGACTCGGGCGTGAGCGAGGACGTGCTGTTCTACGTGATGCCGTACGTGCGTGGGGGTTCGCTGCGCGAACGACTACGTCGCGACGGCGCGCTCCCGATCGCGGCGACGATGCGCATCATGCGCGACATCACGCTGGCGCTCGCGCACGCGCACCGGCACGGCGTCGTGCATCGCGACATTAAGCCCGAGAACGTGCTGCTGAACGAGGATGGGCAGGCGCTCGTCGCGGACTTCGGGATCGCGAAGACGCTCTTGTCGGCGCTCAGCATGCTCTCGTCGCCCGGCGAGGTGCAGCTGCCGAGCGGGGACGGGAGCACGACGACCGCCTCGACGGGCGGCACGATCGGCACGCCGGCGTACATGGCCCCGGAGCAGGCGGAGGGTAATCCCGCGACGGATCACCGCGCCGATCTGTATGCGCTCGGCGTCGTCGCGTACGAGATGCTCACGGGTGCGCACCCATTCGGGAAGCGCGCGGCGCCGGGGATGCTCGTGGCGCATCGCATGGAGACGCCGGCGCCGCTCGCGACGCGCCGAGAGGGCATTCCCGAGGCGTTGTCCTCGCTCGTCGAGCGACTGCTGGCGAAGCGGCCGAGCGATCGGCCGGCGAATGCGTCCGACGTGGTACGGGCGCTCGAGCAGATCGACCTGCGGGTCGAGCCCGCGGTCGCGTCGTCAGCTGCAAAGGGTCGCTCGCGACTTCGCCGGATCATCGACGCCATGCTTGGCGATTCTTCATCGATGCGAGGCCGCGACGTCTGACTCGGCTAGAGATGCCGGCGGCGTTCACGCATGGCCGCGTCGACGCTGAACGGACCGCCGCCGTTCGCGAACATGAAGAGCCAGATGAAGCAGAACAGCACCACGACCTCCCCCCGGTTCACGATCGGGAAGAGTCCGCGCGGCGCGTGGACCTGGAAGTAGGCGACCGCCATCTCGCCCGAGAGTAGAAATGCGACCGGACGCGAGAAGAGCCCGATCAGCATCAGGAAGCCGCCGAAGAGCTCGAGCACGCCGGCGAACCAGAACTGCGAGAAGAGCGCGGCTCGCGGCATCGCCGGCATCCCTGGCGCCATGAGCACCCCGAAGAGCTTCTGCGCGCCGTGCTGCATGAACATCAGCGCGGCGACGATGCGCAGCAGCGCGTGCGTGAGGCTTGGAAGCCAGGTGGGGAGACGCGAGTCGCGAGCGACGGCCACGTGAGACGCTCCGTGTGTCCGGTGCATGGATGAGATCGAGTGGACCTCGCTCTCACGCATCCACCGCGCCGCAGCGCTCGCGCGCGTCGAAATCCGGACGAGCCGGCTCGTCGCTTCGTAGCGATCAGTGGAGATCGACCCAGTTCGGCAGAGCGCCGGGACCGGCGAACGCCTCGCCGTTGCAGACGAGCGGGTTCGCGTCGCGCTCCGCGGCGCCGATCGCCGTGATGCCACGCGCCGATACGCCTCGCGCAGCGTACGGCGCGAACACAGCATCCGTCATCGCGTCGAAGTACGAGACGAGGCGGCGCCCGCGCGGCGTGTCGAGCCAGATCGCGATGTCGGACATCGTCTGGCTGCCGACGTGCGTGCCCAGGCGCGTGCCCGGCGACACTCGCGAGCCGACGACGAGCGCGCTGTCGGGCTTCACGTGGAAGATCGTGACGGTCGCCGCGGCAACCGTCGTCGAGACGAGGCGCAGTTGCTTCCCGAACGTCTGCTCGTCGAGGATCTCGCGCACGGTGCCATCGATCGGCGAGCGGATGACGACGCCGCTCCAATCGACGGCGGCGAATGGCTGGAAGTAGTGCTTCATGCTCCGGCAGCGCTCGATGTCGTCGGCGTAGTCGTGCCCGATGCCGGAGCGGAAGCGAGAGATGCGCGCGATCTTCGCGAGCTCGATGTAGTCGGCCTCGACGATGCGCGGCGGGCCGAGCGCATCGAGATCGTACGACGCCTGGACGGTGAGGTTGGTCGATGCGGTGACGCCGCCGATGGTCGCCGAGATGGTCGTGGTGCCGGCTGACGACGCCGTCACGAGGCCAGCGTTGGAGACGCTCGCGATCGACGGTGAGCGCGACGACCAGGTCACCTCGAGCTGCGGCAGCGCGTTGCCATCGCGGTCGCGCGCCTCTGCGCTGAGCTGGAGCGTCGCTCCGGTCCTGAGCGTGGCGTTCGGGGGCGAGATGGCGATGTCCGCGACGTGCGGCGTGGGCGGCGCCGAGGTATTCCCTCCATCGCCGCCGCATCCGGTCATCATGACGACGATGAGAGCCAGTGCGCGCTTCATGGCCCTCAGTATCGGCAGCTAGGCCGTCACCCCGAATGCATCGCGTCCGTCAACCAGGACACGACATACGCCGACAACGACGGTCGCACGAACAGCCGCCACCGGGGCGCCGCGTCCGTCAGCTGCAAAAGGATCGGCGCCTTTCCCGCCATGCTCTGCGCGCACCGCCCGACAGCGAACGCACGCGGGTGCAGGTCGAGCGGGCAGCAGCTCGCGAGCACGTCGCGCGCGCGCGCACCGGTGAGCTCGAGCAGCACGCGGCTCGACGAGATGTCCACGACACCGCCCTCCTCGTCGCCGACCGCCGCCTCGAGCCGCGCCAATGTCTCGCGCCGCGCGGCGTGATCGCCGACGACGTGCCACTCGTCGGGGCGCACCCAGAGACAGTCGCCGAGCGGCGTCGCGGCAACCGTGTTGGGCGAAGGGAGGGCGCTCAGCCCGAGCGCCTGCGCCGCGCGCGCCGTCGCGCCGCCGCGCGCGCGAAGCGCGACGATGCCGGCGAGCGGCAGCGGTCCGAGCGACACGTCGTCGCCGCTCGCCTCCGCCATGCGGCGCACGTCCTCCGCCGCGAACCCCGTCGCGTCAGCCATCCCGCCGCGCTCCCTCGGCGTCCCAGTGCACGGGACTCGTGAGTCGCACGCGCGCGACGCGACCATCGAGCAGTGGCGCGTGCAGCACCTCGCCCAGGCGCGCGCGACCGCCATGCACGAGCGCGAGCCCGAGCGGCACACCCAGTGACGCGCTGTGCACGCTGCTCGTGACGTGTCCGTCGATGCGCATGGGCGGCGCGCCGACGGTGGCGGTGAGCGCCGCGCCCTCGGGCACAGGCTCGTCCGAATCGAGCACCGTGAATCCGACGAGCTGCGCGCGGTCCGTACGTCGCGCCGCCGGGCGCGCGTGCGAGCGACGGCCGACGAACTCCTTCTTCTTCGACACGAGCCACGAGAGCCCGGCGTCGTCGGGCGTCGTCAGCGCCTCCGTGTCCTGACCGACGATGATGTATCCCTTCTCGATGCGCAGCACCTGCAGTACATCGAGTCCATACGGCGTGACGCCGAGCGATGCGCCATGGTCGAGGAGCGCCCGCCAGAGCGCCGGCCCCTGCTCCCACGGCACGCTCACCTCGAATGCGAGCTCGCCGCTGAAGCTGACGCGCGCGATCTGCGCATCGTCGATCCCCGCCGCGGCCGCCCGCCGCACCGAGAGGAATGGGAAGGCCTCGTTCGATGCATCGAGCGTCGGCGCGATGAGACCGATGAGCGCGCGCGCACTCGGCCCCACCACGGCGATCGTCGCGAGCTGCTCGGTGAGCGACGTGACCCACACGCGCTTCGACGGCCATTCCGTCTGGAGCCACTCCTCCATCCAGTCCACGACCGTCGCGGCGTGCCCCGTGGACGCGGTGATGAAGAAGCGTTGCGGGCCGGTGCGCATCACGATCCCGTCGTCGAGGATCGAGCCGTCCATCCCGCACATCACGCTGTAGCGCGCGCGTCCCACGGGGATCGACTCGATCGCGTTCGCGTAGAGCTGATCGAGGAACCACGACGCGTCGGGGCCGCGTACGTCGATCTTGCCGAGCGTCGACACGTCGACGATGCCGACCGCGCGGCGCGCAGCGAGACACTCGCGCGCCACCGTCTCGCGCAGCGTCTCGCCCGCGCGCGGGTAGCGACTCGGACGCTGCCACGAGCCCGCGTTCTCGAACACCGCGCCCAGCGCCACGTGCCCGGCGTGCATCGAGGTGCGGCGCACCGGCTCGTATCGCTCGCCGCTCGCGCGCCCAGCCATGAGCGAGAAGAGCAACGGCTCCGAGGGCGGCCGTCCGCCGGAGGTGCCGACGTCCGCGGCTGGTCGTCCCGTGAGCGACGCGGTGAGGAGCCCGGAGTTCGTGCGCGCGGTGCGTCCCTGCTCGACGCCGGTGCCGGCGAGCGTGAAGCGCTTCACGTGCTCGATGTGCGTGATGCCCGATGCGACGGCGCGTTCGATGCCAGCGACGGTGACGTCGCGATGCAGATCGACGAACGAGCGCGACTCGTCGCCGTCGGCCGCGGGCACGTGCCAGATGGGTGACGGCGCATCCTCGGTCGTGCCGAGAGCCGAGTCCCGAGTCTCGAGCCCCGAGCGATCGACGCCGAGCGCTTCGCGCGCCGCGCGTGCGCCCTCGGCGATGCACACGTCGAGCGACATCGTGCCGCGCGCGGCGCCCGCGATCCATTGACCGGGAAGGGGTGCGGCGGGCACGGCACAGGCGAGCCGCTCGTCGAACCTCGTCGCGCCGCGGCGCTGCACGTGCAGGCCGATGTTCGCCTCCCATCCGGCGGAGACGGCGAGCAGGTCGCCCTCGATCACGATCGGGCCCGACGGCGTACGCACGCGCACGCCGTCGAGCCGGCCATCGCCATCCGCGATCGTGCCCTCGACGACCGAATCATCGTGGATCGCGATGCCGAGCTCGCGTGCGCGCGTGCGCAGCGGGCTCGATCCCGGCGCGCGCACGTCGATGATCCCCGCCACCGCCACGCCCGCCTCGTGCCAGGCGAGCGCCGTGCGGTACGCGTCGTCGTTCGTCGTGAAGACGATGCCGCGCGCCGGCGCGAGCGCGAACCGACGCAGATACGCGCGCGCGGCGCTCGCGAGCATGACGCCCGGCCGATCGTTGTCCGGAAAGACGAGCGGCCGCTCGAGCGCGCCCGTCGCGTGCACGATCGCCTTCGCGCGCACGTGCCAAAGGCGGCTCTCGGCTCTCGGCTCTCGGCTCTCGGCTCCCGGCGTCGAACGACTGGGATCGATGCGCTGCGCGAGCAGCATCCCGTTCTGATCCATGTGGATCGCGGCGACGGTGTTCGTCAGCACGCACGTCTCGCTCGCCGCCTCGAGCTCCGCGCGCGCCCGCGCCACCCATTCGCTCGCCGGCACACCGTCGATGCGCTCGCCATCGCGCAGCAGCGCGCCGCCGATCTCGAAGTCGGTGTCGACGAGCATCACTCGCGCGCCGGCGCGCGATCCTTCGAGCGTCGCCGCGATCCCCGCGGGCCCGGCGCCGACGACGAGCAGGTCGCAGTACGCGAACCGCTTGTCGAATCGTGCGCCGTCGTCGCCGAGCTCGATGCGTCCCTTCGTGATCGAGCCGGTCGCCGAAAGCCGAGGGCCGAGAGCCGAGAGCGCGACGCCAGTCGCGCGAACCAGCGGCTCCGTCGCCGTATCGCGCGTCAGCTGCACGAACGCCGTCGCCTCCTCGAGTCCCGCGCTCGTGATGCCGCGCGGCCGCGCGAACGAGACGCTCGTGCCCAGGATGTCGACGCCGGCGCCGAGCAGGGCGGAGGCGAGCGTATCGCCCGCGAAGCCACTCAGTGGGCGCCCGTTCCAGTCGAACTCGATCGAACGAGCGCGATCGATGCGTCCGCCCGTCGCGAGCCGCCTCACGTGGCGCCCTCGGGAAACTCGAGCGGGCGAGCATCGGTGATCTCGTGCGTCGTCGTGTCGCGCACGAGCTGGAGCCACTGCCGGCATCCGTGCGTATGAATCCACCGTTCCGCGTACGCGCCCTGCGGATTGCTTCGATAGTAGAGCGTGCGCGCCCACTGGGCGTCCGTCGCCTCGCGCGGGATGATCGCGCCCTCGCCGCCGTACGAGAACTCGATCTCCTCGCGCGGCCCGCACCAGGGGCAGGGGATCTGGAGCATCAGTGCGACACGCCCGCGGCGCCGTGCTCGTCGATGAGCGCGCCGGTCTCGAAGCGGTCGAGTGTGAAGGGCGCGTTCAGCTCGTGCGGCGCGCCCGTCGCGATCGTGTGCGCGAACGTCCACCCCGAGCCCGGCGTCGCCTTGAAGCCGCCGGTTCCCCACCCACAGTTGATGTACAGGTCATCGATGGGCGTCGTGCCCACGATCGGCGCTGCGTCGGGCGTGACATCGACGATCCCCGCCCACGTCCGCAGCAGGTGCGCGCGCCGCATGATCGGATAGAGCTCGAGCGCCGCTTGCAGCTGATGCTCGAGGATCTGGACCGATCCTCTCTGACCATACGAGTGATACACGTCGCGCGATGCCCCCATCACCAGCTCGCCCTTGTGCGCCTGGCTCACGTAGACGTGCATCGTCCCCGACATCACGACCGTGTGCAGCACCGGTTCGAAGATGTCTGATACCAACGCCTGGAGCGGATAGCTCTGGATCGGCACGTCGAACCCCGCCATCGCGCACAGCAGCGGCGTGCGCCCCGCGCCGACGAGCCCCACGCGTCCCGCGCCGATCGTCCCCTTCGTGGTGCGCACGCCGGTGACGCGATTTCCCTCGCGCTCGAACCCCGTGACCTCGCACCCTTGCAGCAGGTGCACGCCGAGCGCGTTGGCGGCGCGCGCGAGCGCGAACACCACCGCGTCGTGCCGCGCGATCCCGCCGCGTCGCTGGAGCGAGGCGCCGAGCACGGGATGGCGAATGTCCGGCGAGAGATTCACGATCGGACAGAACTCGCGAATGTCATCGGGCTCGAGCCACTCCGCGTCGATCCCCGTGAGCCGGTTCGCGTAGACGATGCGCTTCATCGCGCGCACCTCGGCGATCGAGTGCGCGAGCCCGAGCAGTCCGCGCGGGTCGAACAGGATCTCGTAGTCGAGCTCCTCGGCCCACAGCCCCCATCGCTGCACCGAGAACTCGTACAGCGGCATGCTCTCGGCGCGCAGATAGTTCGAGCGGACGACGGTCGTGTTGCGGACCGCGTTCCCGTTGCCGAGCCATCCGCGCTCGACGACGGCGACGTTCGTGATGCCGTGGTTGCGCGCGAGATGATACGCGGTCGACAACCCGTGCAGCCCACCGCCGACGATCACGACGTCGTACGTCGCGCGCGGCGTCGGGTTGTCCCAGAGGAAGTCAGGGTTGTGGGCGAAGGCGTGTTCCATCTCGGCGGGCAAGGCTACGGCGCTGGCGTGAGTCAGGCAAGGCAGCGACGAGCGACGAGCGACGAGCTGCGAGATGCGAGCGTGCCTCGGTCGGCCACTTCGGTGGGAACACTCCGCGCTCCTCCGCGCCTCTCCGCGTGAACCCGCAGTTCGCAGTTCCCCGCGGCTCCGCTTCTCCGCGTTCTCCGCGTGATGCCCGCTCGTCGCGCCGAGATCGACCCCCTACGACCGATACAGGAAATAGTCGTACACCGCCCGCGCCGACTGCGCCAACGCCTCCTCCAGGTCGTGACCCTCGATCTTCGACGACTTCTTCAGGTAGAGCGCGATTGCCACGTGCGTCCCGTCGGGTAGATCGATGATCCCCACGTCGTTCGTCGTCCCCGGATACGTCCCCGTCTTGTGCGCCACGCGCGTGCCACGCGGCAGCATCCCCTTGATGCGCCCGGCGCCCGTCTCGCAGCGATACATGATGTCGAGCATCGCCGAGGTGTTCTCGCGGTTCAGCAGCTCGCCCTTCCACAGCTTCGTGAGCAGCGTGAGCATCGCCTTCGGGCTCGTGTGGTCGCGCGGATCGCGCGCGTAGTAGATCCACGCCGAGTCCTGGCGCGCCTTGCTCACCGCCGCGATCTGCCGCTCCCACTTCGACCGGTCGAACTTCCCGTTCGTCCAGATGTCGGTGATGCCGTACGGGTTCGCGATGATGTCCGCCGTCGGCCGATCGACGCGCATGTCGGTGATGCCCGCATCGCGCACGCGCTTGGTCACCGCCGCGCCGCCGCCATCGAGCGCGAGCACGAGATCCGTCGAGTTGTTCTCCGACAGGATGAGCATCGTCTCGATGAGATTCCGCACGCTCATCGCGAAGCCCGGCTTCCGGAAGAGCAGGAACGCCTCGCTCCCGATGTGCAGGTCGGTCGTGTCCCACGCGACCATGCGGTTCAGATCGAGCTTCCCTTCCTGCGCGAGCGTGAACGCCTGCACGGCCATCGGCACCTTGTAGGTGCTCGCCATCGGATACTGCTCGTCGGCCTTGTAGAAGAAGGTGCGTCCGCTCTCGAGGTGCACGGCGGCCACGCCGAGCGTTCCTCCCGAGGATGGCTCGATGCGCGCGATCTCCTGCTCGAGGCGCTGCGTCGATTGGGCGATCGCCGCGCCGCTGACGGCGGTGCAGGTCGCGAGGGCAAGAATGAGACGTCGCACGTGCGCTCTCGGTTCGAGGTCGACGCCGAAGCTATCGGGCGCCGACGCATCGCGCGATCCCATCGAGAATGCAACGCTGCTTCGAAGGACCCGTGACGTCGTCGTTCGGAGCGCGGCGAGGAATCCCGGCTCGTCGCGCGTCAGCTTCAAACCGTCGCCAGCCGGGGCTTCCCCGCGGCGGCTCGGAATGACATCTCATTGCACCATGAAGACCGCCACCACCGACCGCCTCATCGTCGCGGGACTCATCGCGCTCGCGCTCGTGCCCGCGCTCGCCGGCACCGTGCGCATGACGCAGCTCGCGACGCACGCGCCGGTCACGCCCGACAACGCGCGCTTCTTCGCCTCGCCGCTCCCCGTCGTTTTCCACGTGCCCTTCGCGATCCTCTACAGCATCCTCGGCGCGTTTCAGTTCGCGCCCGGCTTCCGTCGCGGTCATCGCCGGTGGCACCGGCGCGCGGGGAAGGTGCTCGTCGGATGTGCGCTCGTCGTCGCGCTCTCGGGCCTCTGGATGGCGAACGCGTACGCGTGGCCGGCAGGCGACGGCGTCGCCGTCTATCTCGAGCGCATGATCTTCGGTACGGCGATGCTCGCCTCGCTCGGCGCCGCCGTGCGCGCGATCCTCCGTCGCGACTTCGTGTCGCACGGCGCGTGGATGATGCGCGCGTACGCGATCGGCATGGGCGCGGGCACGCAGGTGCTCACGCACCTCCCATGGTTCATCCTCGCCGACGGCAAGCCGGGCGAGACGGCGCGCGGCGTGATGATGGGCGCGGGGTGGGTGATCAACGTGGTCGTCGCCGAGTGGATCATCAGCCGCCGGGCGCCGCGCCGGGCGACGGCGATGACGCTCGCCGCGTGACGAGCACGCAGCTCGTCGAACGCGCGCGCGCTCACCCCGCCTTCGCCGACGCAACCGGAACACGCTGAAACCGCCCCGCGCCGCTTGCCGTATGGGAACCCCATAGGAACCCTCCCACCGGCGGCGCACCATGAGCGGCATGTCCACGCACGTCACGATCGCCACATCGAGCGGCGCCCTCTGGCTCGCGCTCATCATCCACTTCGCCGGCGGGATGCTGGGCCTCATCAGCGGGACGGTCGCCGTCGTCGCCGCGAAGGGCGGACGCACGCACCGGCGTGCGGGGATGCTCTTCGTCATCGCCATGATGACGGGCGGCATCTTCGCGACGGGCATCGCTCTCTACGAGGGGAACTGGGGCTCGGTCGTCGGCGGTGCCTTCACGGCCTATCTCGTCTTCACCGCGCTCACGACCGTCCGGCCGCTCACCGGCCGCTACGCCCGCGCCACCAATGTCGCGCTCATGCTGATGGCGCTCGCCATCGGATCGATGCAGCTCACCTTCGCCATCGGGGCGATCGATCATCCCGTACGCGGCGTGCCGACCCCGATGATCTTCTTCGTCGCCACCGTTGCGCTCCTCTCCGCCATGGGCGACTGGCGACTGCTGCGCGCCGGGTCCATCGCCGGCGCGCGCCGCCTCGCGCGCCATCTCTGGCGCATGTGCTTCGGTCTCTTCATCGCGTCCGGCTCGTTCTTCTTCGGACAGATCAAGTTCCTCCCACCGTCGCTGCGTCTCATGCCGCTGCTCGCCACGCTCGGCGTCGCACCGCTCGTCGTGCTCCTCTACTGGATGTGGCGCATCCGCCTGAAGAAGCGACTGCACGGCATGATCCTCGGCGCCATCCCGACGGCGGCGACGACGACGGCGCGGTGACCCCGCGCACTCGACGGCAGATGCCCACGCGACTCAGAACGTCCCCTCCCTCGGACCCCGCGCCGTCTTGTCGATCTGACGAATGGCGCCGAGGTGATACGCGAGGTGTGCGATGCTCGCGATCATTCCATTGAGCTCGACGCCGCTGACATCGCGCGGCTCTCCGAGCGTGGCGAGCCATCGCGCCGTCTCGTCGTGCAGCCCTCCTCGGATCTCCTCCCACTCGGCGGCATCGACCGCGGAGACCTTCCACGCGTCGTCCCAGCGCGCGTTCGCGAACGGATTGCCGCCCTCGCTCGCCCACTGGTTCATGAGCGAGAGCCCGTAGCGCAGGTGCTGCGCGTGCGCCGCGATCGTCGCGCCGCCGTGGACCGCGCGCGACGCGGCATCGTGCGACAGGAGGTCGAGCGAGCGGAGCAGCCCGCGGTCGCCCGAGTTGAGCATGTACGCGCCGCCGCCGGCGGGCGCACCGTCGACGAGCTCGTTGAAGAGCGTTGTGAGCGTGGGCGCGATCTCGGTGGTGTTCATGACGAGTCTCCATGCGCGCGGCTGGTCGCCGGGGCCGCGCGCGCTCGGGGCACCGCAGGCTTGCACGGCCCCTCGCGCGCGCGGCCCCGGCTCCACGCCAAGTCCCTACAAAAGTGTGGCCCTCGTATGACCGGTGCCTGGTGGGGGCCGCGAGGAGGCCGTGCAAGCCTGCGGTGCCTCCGACGCGGCCCCCACCAGGCACCGGTCCGGTCGAGATGCTCGCACGTCATTCTCCTGAAGGCCGATCCCCTGCGCCACGCGCAACGCTCTCACGCCCACGTGGGCTCCACGTCGGCCGCCTCGCTACTTCGCGTACAGCGTGCGCAGCCCCCGCACCACCGACGTCCCCATCACGTCGGAATGCCCCATCCCCGGGTGATACTCGATCGTCACCTTGAGCCCCGGATACTTCCGCGTCGCGAGCAGGCCGGCGAGGTGCGACATCCCGCTCACGATCTCGCCCATCCCCTCGAGCTGCGGATCCTGCGCCTCGAGCCCACCCGCGGCGAGATAGATCCCGACCGGCAGGTCCTTGTGCCCCTCGGCGTAGTGCGCCTCCTGCCGATAGATCTCGCCGCGCCCGTACGACATCGCCGGGCTCGAGATGATGTACTTCTTGAACGGCGAGTTCGGTTGGAAGATCACCCACGAGGCGAAGAATCCGCCGGCCGAAAGTCCGAAGAGTCCGAGCTGCGTCGTGTCGATCGGAAATTTCGCGGCGAGCTGCGGGATCATCTCCGACGCGATCGCCGTGAGGAACTTCCCGGCGCCGCCGGTGCAGCGTCCTTCCTCGGCCTTGAATCGCTGGCAGAAGCTCTCCACCGCCTGTCCGAACGGATCCTTTCGGTCCCATCCCGGCGGTGAGAACTCGTAGATCCGCCGCCGCGTGTGCTCCTGCTCGCCCTCGTCGAGCGCCGTCCCGACGCTGATGATGAACAGCGGCGTGATCGCGCCACTCAGATTCTGCGCGGCCGAGTTCACGGTGGTGAAGGTGAAGTCGCCATCGGTGACGATCAGCGCGGGATACTTCTTTCCGTCGCCCGCCTTGTAGCCCGCCGGCATCCCGACGTTGAGGGAGAAGCGCACGCCCATCGACGGCGACTGGAACGTGAACGACTGCACCTCGCCGGTCGGGACGGGACGCGACTGGAGCTGCTGCGCGTTCGCGCCGGTCGCGGAGACGATGAGAAGGAGCGCCGTCGTGAGGGCGACAGATTTCATTGGGCGTTTCGCTGTTGGGGTTCGCGCGCGTCGATCGGGCAGATCGACTTGCCGATCGCGTGAGGCGCGCCGGCTACGGCCAATAGCTAACAGCCGACGGCGAACAGTGCGAGCGCCGCTCCGTCCCTCCGCTACCGCACTGCACAGAGACGCAGCGAGTCCGACGGAGAGAGCCTCATCGCGACCGCCTCGCGTCCGCGGCGAGCGCCCAGGTTCCACGCGACGTCCTCCCCGCGCAGCCAGCGCTTGCGGAGAGACGTCGCCGCCTGACACGAGACGGGCGACGGCGACGCCGTCGTCAGCGCCTCGACGACCGTGGGCGTCGCATCGCCGCTCAGTCGTGCGAGGTAGACGTAGTCGATCCCGCGCGCGCCGGCGGGTCGGCCGAGGTTCACGCGTGCGACCAGCAGATCGGGGTCGACGACGTTGAGCGCGAGGAGCGTGGTGAATCCCGAGAGCATGGCCGCCGCCGCGAAGGGACGCGGCCGGCCGCGCAACACCGTGAGCGCCATCGCACCGAAGACGATCGCGAGCCAGAGCATCAACGCGCTCGCGTACAGCCGATCGGTCGTGAGCCCGAAGTAGTCGACGTAGAGCCGCATGCGCAGCATCGCGGACGCCACGACGCCCGAGAGCAGCACGAGCAGCACGAGCGACAGTCGCCGGTGCTGTCGGACGACGTTCGCATCGACGATCGCGGCGCGCGTGCTGAGGATCAGCGGGAGCACCAGCGCGGCCACGGCGACGAGCTCGAAGAAGCCGCGCCGCGCGTACTCCGCGACCGTGAGTCCCGTCGTCGCCAGCACGACCGGCGCGCCGCCGAACAGCCAGCGGAGCTGCAGCGCGACGAAGAACCCGACCAGCGCGATCACCGCGCCGAGCGAGGCGGAGATCTCCACGATGCCGAGCCGGATGGGGATCTGCTCCGGCAGCGGCGCGCGTCGCGCGGTGCCCAGCAGGGCGCCGCGAATCCAGCCGGCCGACCACCAGGCGAACGCGCCCGCGATCACGACGTGCGAGACGAGCCGCGGCACGTCGATCTCGGGCAGCGAGAACACCGAGGCGAACACCGGATCGGCGCGCGAGAGGAGCACGGTGAACACGAGGACCAGCGGCGCGGTGAGCAGCACGGCGCGCATCACGGTCCATTTCGCTCGACCGCGCACGGCGGGGAGCCCGTGCAGCTCCGCATCGCGTGCGACGAGCAGTGGAGCGCCGGCGACGATGTCGCGCACGGCGTAGACGCCGGCTGCCAGCACGTCGCGCCCGCGCGCGGAGATGATGGACGCGGCGGGGAGCCTGACCGAGGACATGGGGAACATCGCCAGCGCCACCAGCGTGGCGAGCACGTTGGCGGCGCGCAGCTCCTCGGCGTCGCGCCACGCGAAGGCGGCCGCCCAGGCGACGGCGGCGGTCAGCCATGCCCATTGCTCGCGCGTCACGTTGCGCCCGACGCGCCAGGCCACGTCGACCGCGCTGAGCGACAACGCGAGGATCCAGAGCGTCCACCCGAGCCCACCGGGCGCGTTCCGCAGGAGTCCATCGGCGAGCATGCCGAGCAGGGCGGCCTCGATCAGGATGCGTCGCGCGGCGCGGGTGCGCTCCGCGATCGTGTCGCCCGTCTCGGCGTCCGCTATTCCAACGGCCATCGGTCCAGCCTCTCATCAGGATTCACGACAAGTACTTTATGCTGTAAAGTATAGAGACGCAAGAGCTGCTCGCGAGGCGCAGCGGATACCCCTCCGGCACGGATTGACGGCCGCGCGGGCCACGCGCATCGTCGCCGGCCATGCGACGTGCCGGCCTCTCGATCCTCGCGCTGAGCGGTATCTCGCTCGCGATCACCGCCGCAGAGGCGCAGCCCACCCGCGCCCCCGCCGTCCGCACCATCCCGCTCACGACTCCAGTCCGCGGCATCTCGGCGTGGGAGCCCTCGATCGCCATCGATCCGCGCCGGCCCGATCACCTGGTCGTCGGCGCGATGTGCGACGGCGACGGGACGTGGGCCACGCGCATCTGCGCCTGGCACAGCGCGGACGCGGGGCGGAGCTGGACCGCCGACACGATCGTGGCGACGACGTTCGGCGGCGCGAAGCCCGACAAGGTCGCCGACGCCGTCGTCGCATTCGCGCCCGACGGCGACATCCTCCTCGGCTCCATGGCCGAAGGGAAGCAGGGCTCCGGCGTCATGCCGGGCGGCGTCTACCTCTCGCGACGCAACCCGACGGGACCCGGCCCGTGGCGCACGACGCGCGTCGTCGCCAACGCCATCGACTCCGCGCTCGGCGTCGCCGCCATCATCGACAAGCCGGTGCTGCTCGTCGATCACGGCGCGGCGAGCGGACATGCGGGCTCGCTCTATCTGTCGTGGGGCGCCACGCTCCTCAAGCCCGCGGCCGACCTGCAGTCCAAGCCATATCTGGTCGCCTCGCGCGACGCCGGCGTCACCTTCGCGCCTCCACGGCAGCTCGCGCCCTCCGGCTTCGGCGCGACGTTCGTGGCCGGCCCGTCCGGCGCGCTCGATGGACTACTGCTGCGACCGATCGGCATGCAGGCCGCCGCGAACGCGCTCGCGCATCTGCGTTCGACCGACGGTGGCCGCACCGTCGGTACCGCCGACACGCTCGTCGTGACGCGCGGCGACACCGTCCTCGAGCTCCCCGCGCTCGGCGCGCGCCCCGACGGCAGCCTGCTCGTCTGCTGGCCGCAAGGCCCCGCGAAGGACGAGCACGCGAACCTCGTCCGATGCGCGCGACGCGCGCGCGGCGATCGACTCGGCGCGCCCTCCGACCTCGACCCGCGCGCACTCGGCGGCGCGACGCCCGCGTGGCCCGCCATCGTCGGCACCGAGCGCGCGTGGTACGTGCTGCTCTATCTCGCGGGGAAGACGAGCACCGACGTCGCGCTGCTCAGGAGCGCGGACGGCGCGCGCTTCGAGCGCGTGGCGACGCTCGCGACACTCGGCGGAATCGGCGCCGATCGATTCTGTCTGCGCTCGGCCACGCGATGCCGTCGAGAGCCGGGGCACGGCTTCATCATCGGCGACTACGTCTCGCTGAGCGCGGCGGGAAACCGGCTGGCCGCGGTCTACGTGGTCCCCGCGAGCGCCGGCTCCATCAAGACGATGGCGCTGTCGGTGAGCGTGTTCGACGAGCTGCCCTAGATGGCGCGATGACCACCGCGGCCGCGTACGCGCATCGCACGAACCTTCACCGATTCGCCTCGTCCACCGCCTTCTCCATCCGCGTGACCCACCCCTGCACGACGCGCAGGTACCGCGCGGGCTGATCCGGCGCGCCTCGCAGGTAGACGAAACGCCCATCGGGCGCGATGCCCGATGACTGCCCCACGGTGTCGAGGTACTCGTCGATCTCGAGCCAGCGTTTGCGCTCGCCGATCGGCGCGACCTTCGACCCCGTCAGCGTCACGCGATCGACGTGCCTGCCCGTCGCATCGGAAAAGGGAAAGGCCAGCTCGCCGTTCGAGAGCCAGTGCGCCTCGCCGACCACGCCGGCCGCGAACTGGAAGCGAGGTCCGTCGCGCGGCAGCGGCTCGAGCCAGAGCTCCGAATACGTCGCGTCGCAGTACACGACCCAGCGGCCGTCGGGCGAGACGCGCGCGAAGTTCGCGCCCGTGCGCAGCGTGTCCATCGTGACGGGTCGACGCGCGGCATCGATTCCCAGCGCGAGCCCCGGATCCCACAATGTGCCGACGACGCGTCCATCGCGCCCCCACGCGTGGGCATGGAACCGGTCCGGCGTCTTCACGAGAAACTCGGGGCGCCCCACGGCGTCGGGCGAGCCGACGAACACCGAGTCGTTGCTCGTGAACAGGATGCTGTCGCTCTTCTCGTTCCAGACGGGGCTCGCGACGTTGGCGCCCCGCACCCAGCTCGTGTGCCGGCCCGACGCGAGGTCGTACACGCGAAGCTCGACCCCGTCCTCCACCGTCACCGTCGTCGCGAGCCGATGCCCATCGGGGCTGATCGCGAAGTTGATGAACGCCTCGCGCCCGACCGGCAGCGTGTCGGACTTTCCGGTGCGAAGGGCGACGATCTGTCCGAGCGCGCGATTGACGCCCTGCGCGTAGACGAGCGCCCCGCTCGCTGCGATCGCGTACTCGGCGGCGCCGTTGTAGTCGCGCACGCCGAGCGACGTGGCCATGCGCACGGGACGTCCGACCGCACCCTTCGCGAGATCGATCGGCGCCGCGAGCAGATCGCCGCCAGTCGAGATGTACGTGAGGTAGCGGCCGTCGATCAACCGGAAGTGCGAGCCGATCACCGGCGACGACTCGCTCGACGCGAGGTGCAGCTTCCTCATCTTCACACTGTCGCCGGTGAAGACCTGAAATCCCGGTCCGCCCGCGCCGGAGTTACAGATCATCGACGACCCAGCGGCCACCGTCGCGGGGAGCTGACAGAGATGAATGGCCGCCAAGCTCGCGCGCCCACCATTCGGATCGATCCAGCGCGCGTGCACGAGGTCCCCGTCGATCGACTGGATGCGGCCATCGGCGAGCCACTGCAGATCGCTCGGCGTCGTCAACGGTCCGAGCGAGGCGGCGGCGCTGCCATCGATGCCGACCGTCTCGAGCGACGACGCGTCCGCGCGCACGCGTGCGAAGGCGACCCGCCGCCCGTCCGGCGAGATCGCGGGGAACTCGGCGCCCTTCGTGCCCTCGATGCGACGCACCGTCGCGTCGATCAGTGAGCGATACCACAGCTCCGACGTCCCGGCGCGTTCCGCGCGATAGACGACGAAGTCGCCGCGCGGGCTGACCGCGAAGCCCACCGTCAACCCCGGCGACATCGTCGCGCTGTCGGGAAGGCCCGCGTCGTACTCGGCGGGCGCCGCGGCCGCGTCGCGATGCGTCACGTTCCAGGCGA
>JADMIO011280087.1_pt1 | contig 20644 bp, 19 predicted proteins | sample 8958161 | NCBI WGS metagenome assembly JADMIO01 (sample SAMN16585339, study PRJNA669376) | soil metagenome | isolation source: Crop rotation soil | place: USA: Cullars Rotation, Alabama | collected 2011 | reverse complement strand
AAGGTGAGCCAGTGTGATTACATTTGCGGCCTAACTGTGGCCAGTCCAGTTACGCTGGAGTCACTAGTATTTAGGTGACACTATAGAAGCGGCCGCGACAACTTGTCCACGTGGAATTCTAAGCTTAGGATCCCAATGTGCTGGAAAGTCGACGCTGAATCGCGGCCAGGCCGACTTCTTCGAGCGTGAGCTGAGGACGCTCCCCGGCAACGGGGGCGCGCCCAGCGAGGCCGAGCTGGCGAGCGTGATCGCCGCCCACGAAGGCTACGGCCTTCGCTACGCCGCATTGCTGGACAGCGCCGGCGCGCTCCTCACCGAGGCCGGCAGCCGGAACGGGCCCCTGATCTTCGCGCCCGACCTCGCGACCCCGGCGCGGACGCCCCCGCCCCCCGTGATGTCCCGGGCCGGGGACCGCGTGCGCGCGTTCATCCCGCGCCCACCCCCGCGCTTCAATCCGGAGCAGGGCGGCGGCGGCGGCCGCGGGGGCGGGGGCGGCCCGCAGGGTCGCCGGCGCGACTTCTGGTGGGTCGTCGAATTCGAGCCGCTCGCCGCGCCGCTGGTGCGGGGAGCGTTTCGCAGCCTCGTCTTCGCCGGCGTCGGCGCGCTGCTGCTCACCGCGGCGGCGCTCGTGTTCTGGCGAGCCTCGCTCGGTCACGAGCGGACGCGTCGGCGGCTCGAGGAGCAGAAGCGGCTCGCCGTCCTCGGCGAGATGTCGGCCGTGCTCGCGCACGAGATCCGCAATCCGCTCGCGTCCCTGAAGGGCAACGCCCAGCTGCTCGCGGAGAAGGTGCCCGAGGGCACGCGCGAGCGCGGGCGGGCCGACCGGGTCGTGCGCGAGGCCGAGCGCCTCGAGGCGCTCACCTCGGACCTGCTCGACTTCGCGCGGTCCGGACCCATGCAGATGGCCCCGACCGACCCCGCCCAGGTGCTCCGTCATGCGGCCGAGGACGTCGGCGGGGGCATCGACCTGGCCGTGGCGGGGGCGCCGTCCAGCTGGATGATGGACGGGTCGCGCGTGCGGCAGGCGCTCACCAACCTGATCGGCAACGCGCGCCAATCCGCACCGGCGCCGCGCGGGCCGATCGCGTCGGTGACGAGGGACGGCGGGACGCTCGTCTTCGAGGTGCGCGATTTCGGGCCCGGGCTCCCCGAAGGCGCGGACGACCGCATCTTCGAGCCGTTCTTCACCACCCGGACCAACGGCACCGGCCTGGGCCTGGCGGTCGTGCGCCGGATCGCCGAGATGCACGGAGGCGCGGTGAGCGCCGGCAATCACCCTCAGGGAGGAGCGATCTTCCGCATGTCGTTCCCCGCGGGGCGGGCGGGCTGATGGCGCGCATCCTCATCGTCGACGACGAGGCCGGCATCCGCGAGTTCCTCTCGGACGCGATCGCGGACGAAGGACACGAGACCACCACGGCCGAGCACGCGACCGAGGCGCTGGCCCGTCTGCACGAGCGCGCCTTCGACGTGCTCATGACCGACCTGAAGATGCCCGGGGCGCTCGACGGCATCGATCTCCTCCGCAAGGCGAAGGCGGACACGCCCGACATGGAGGTGATCGTGCTCACCGCGTACGGCTCGGTCGAGTCGGCGGTCGAGGCGATGCGGTTGGGCGCCTTCGACTACCTGCAGAAGCCCGTGTCGAGCCCGGCCGCGGTCCGTCTGCTCGTGGCCCGCGCGCTCGATCACCGCCGTCTGCTCCGCGTCGAGGACGCGGCGCGCCGGACCGGCTCCTCCACGCCGCCGCTCACCTACGGGGATCCGGTGATGGGGGCCGTGGTGCGCGCGATCGAAAAGGTCGCGCCCACGCACGCCACGGTGCTCCTGCTCGGCGAGAGCGGCACGGGCAAGGAAGTGGCCGCCCACACCGTCCACGAGAGCAGCCCGCGGGCGAAGGGGCCGTTCATCGCGGTGAACTGCGCGGCCATCGCCGAGAACCTGATGGAGAGCGAGATCTTCGGTCACGAGAAGGGCGCGTTCACCGGCGCCACCGCCGCGCGACGCGGCCGGCTGGAGCTCGCGGACGGCGGCACGCTGTTCCTCGACGAGATCGGCGAGCTCAAGCCCGAGCTCCAGGCCAAGCTGCTGCGCGTGATCCAGGACCGGACCTTCGAGCGCGTCGGCGGCAGCCGCACCATGACCGTGGACGTGAGGTGGATCGCGGCGACCAACCGCAACTTGGAGGCGCTGGTGCGCGAGGGGGGCTTTCGCGAGGACCTGTACCACCGGCTGGCGGTCTTTCCCGTGCGCCTACCCCCGCTGCGCGAGCGGCGGGACGACATCCTGCCCATCGCCGAAGGTCTGCTCGCGCGCATCGGCGCCGATCTGGGCCGACCCCGGCTCGTGCTCGACGGATCGGCCCGCGATCGGATCCTGCGCGAGCCGTGGCCGGGCAACGTGCGCGAGCTCGCCAACACCCTGGAGCGGGCCGCGATCATGGCCGAGGGCGACCTGATCCGCGGCACCGACCTGATGACCTCTTCGCCGGTGGCGAGCGACACGGAGCGGCGCACCATGGCGGACCTCGAGCGCGACGCGATTCGCCGCACGCTCACCGAGGTCGGCGGCAACCGGCGGCTGGCGGCCGAGCGCCTCGGCATCGGCGTGCGCACGCTCTACGAAAAGCTGAAGCGCTACGAGCTCGATTGAGGCACGGCGACCGCGGCTCCGCCGCGCCTTCCCTCCGGCCGTGAGCTCGCTCCTCGGCTCGAAGCATCCCGTCCGGACGCTGCTCTACCGGCTGCTGCCCAGGCGGCTGCTGCTGCCCTGGATCTTCCTGGGAAAGGGTAGGCGCTCGGAGCTCGCCCGCCGCTACGGCTGGGCGCGCTCGTTCCGTCGCAACGCACCGGTGGACGACGAAGGGCGGCCCCTGCCGTGGATTCCGTACGTGGCCGTCGAGCTGCTGCGGGAGCGCCTCCGTCCGGAGCTGAGCGTGCTGGAGCTCGGCGCCGGCTACTCGACGCTCTTCTTCATGGGACGCGTCGCGCGCGTCGTCTCCCTGGAGCACGAGCCGAGCTGGGCCGATTGGGTGCGCGCACGCGCAGCCGCGAACGTGACCGTGGTGCAGAGCGACGCTTCGTCCGCCGACGCCTACCTCGCTCCGCTCCGCACGATTTCCGATCGCTTCGACCTGATCCTGGTGGACGGTCGGCACCGCCCGGAGGCCCTCGCCGCCGCGCTCGAGCTGCTCTCCCCCCGCGGCGTCGTCCTGCTGGACGACAGCGGTCGTCCGCAGTACGGCGCCGCCATGGAGGCCGCGCTCGCCACCGGATTCCGTCATCTCCACCTGGAGGGCCACAAGGCCGCCAGCGTCGGGCTCTACCGGACCACGATCTTCTACCGCGACGGAAACTGCCTGGGGATCTGAGCGGGAGGGCCGCCGCCGAACGGGTGGCTCTCCCGCTGTGTCCGTGGCGACCGGATCGATGACCAGGGCGATCGCACCTGCGAAGGCCGCAGCCAGGGGGGACGCAAACGAAGAGGGCCGCTCCTTCCGGAGCGGCCCTCTCGTCGTCGCGTGAGCTTCGAGGCGTGCTTCGAGCTACTCGCCGCCCGTCGTGGGTGCCGGGGAGACCGTGATGCCGATGTTGCCGTCGGCGGAGCCCGAGGTCCCGGTCACGATGACGGTGCCTTCCTTGATCGCCTTCACCAGACCGCCGTCGGTCACGCTGGCGATCGAGGCGTCGCTCGACTTGTAGCTCACCTTGGCGTCGGCGATGGTGTTGTCCTCGCCGTCCAGCACGCGCGCGGTGATCTGGACGGTGTCGCCCACCGGCGGCGTCTGCGTGCGCGCGCTGAGGGAGACCAACGCGGGCGTACCCGCTTCGGTCGAGTCACACGCGCCCACCATCAGGGCGAGCAGCGCGACTCCGAACCACAGACTCTTTGATCGTTGCACGGTCCGTTCTCCGTTTGATGCTCCGTGGAAGCGCCCGGGCTTCACCCGGCGACGCTGGCGCCGAGCGGGTGCCCTTGGGCGCCGCCACGGCCGGAAGTCGATGATCGAGTAACCTTAGATCCATCGCGCGCGAGACGGAAGAGGGCCGATTTCCATGCCGATCGGCTCACGACGGGGCGACCCACCCACCGTCGAGGATCGCTCGGGTCTCCTGCACCGCGACGGCCCAGAGGTCCATCATCTCGCTGTCGTCGCGCTCGTAGTAGCCGCCCATGGAACCGTCGCCGAGCAGCTTCCGGATCCGCGAGGGGCTCGCCTCGCCGTAAAGATTCATGCTCATCTGCGGCTTGAGCTCGTCCGGCGCCGGCGAGTCGGGGAGCCGCGTCCAGGGATAGTTGTCCACCCAGCTGCCGTGTCCAGCCACCGGGTCGATCGCCTGGATCTTCGCCGCGGTCCGCGGCGCCTTCCACCAGTCGTGGAAGATGACCTGGGTCCCGGGGCGCCCGGAGGCCCATGCGGTGGCGACCTCGCCGGCCGGGAAATTCCCGTCGTGCCCGTTCACCACGAGAATCCGCCGGAAGCCCGATTCGAGCAGGCTGTCGAGCAGCTCCGCCACCACGAGCGCGTAGGTCTTCGGCCGCAGTGTCAGCGTCCCCGGATAGGCCATGAACGCGGGGGAGAGGCCGAACGACAGCACCGGGCAGACCGGAACGCCGAGCGGCTGCGCCGCGTCTTCGGAGAGGCGGACGGCGCAGTACGCGTCGGTCGCCAGGCTCAGGTAGGCGTGCTGCTGGGTGGTCCCGAGGGGCAGGACCACACGGTCGTCTGAACGCAGGTAGGCCTCCACCTGCATCCAGTTCATGCTGGCGAGCTTCATGGGAGCGTCGGGCTGAGGGCGGGGGGCGATGGAAGATGCGCTCCCGCGCCTGTCTCCGCGATCCGTACCTGGCGCCAAGGTCCTTGCAGGCCCGAGAGGTGTCGCATAGAGTGATCCGGTTGCTGACACCTGCGTCAGGATGGCCGCGCCCGCGTGCCCCCCGACCTGACGCTCGGCCTCCTCGTGAGCTCCGGCCCTCGCTGGCCGTCTCGCGTCGGGGCTCGGCCCCCCCCCGCCGGAGTCATGCGCGTGGCCCAGTTTCCCAGCGTCAGCCTCGTCTTCCCCGCATGGAACGAGGAGGACTACGTGGAGCGCGCCGTCGCTCGAGCGATGGCCGTGCTGCCGCGGCTCACGAGCGACTTCGAGATCGTCATCGTCGACGACGCGTCCACGGACCGCACGTGGGAGCTGCTCCAGTCGCTCGCTCGACGCCACCCGCAGCTCCGCATCCTCCGGCACGACGTCAATCAGAAGCTCGGCGGCGCGCTGCGCACGCTGTTCGCGGCCGCGTCCAAGGAGGTGGTGGTCTACTCGGACATCGATCTCCCCTGGGACTTGAGCGAGATGGAGCGCGCGCTCCGGCTGCTGCTGTACCTGGAAGCGGATCTGATCTCCGCGTTCCGCTTCGACCGGACCAGCGAGGGGCTCCGGCGCATCGCGTACTCGTTCGGCTACAACCTGCTCATCCGCGCGCTGTTCGGCGTCCGCATCAAGGACATCAACTTCAGCTTCAAGGTGATCCGTCGGCGCGTGCTCTCCTCGATCGAGCTGAAGAGCACGGGCTCGCTCATCGATGCGGAGCTGGTCGTGAAGACGATCCGCCGGGGCCACCGCGTCGCGCAGATCGGCGTGGACTACTTCCCGCGCACGCGCGGCGTGTCCACGCTGTCGTCGCCCGCGGTGATCAAGAAGATCGTGCTCGAGCTGTTCACGCTCTACGCCGACATCCGGTCGCCGAGTCCGGTGGTGGTGCCGCTCCACCCGTCGGAGCCGGAGCCGGAGCTGGTGGCGCGCGAGCACCGCTTCGAGCTCGAGGAAGAGCGGGACGACGTCAGGACCGTCTCGGTCGGGGCCGACTAGCCTCGATCAGCACGTGCGGCGTCGTGTACCCGGCGCTCATCGTGGTCGACCGCACGTCGTCGAACCCGGCCCGGCGTAGGAGCATCTCCGTGTAGGCGCGAGGCCTGAGCTGGAGACCTCCGCTGCTCCGGGTCCGACGAAAGACGTGCACCATCACCAGCTCCTGCAGGACGCACTTGAGGTGGCGCCACGAGCGGTCCCCCTCCGCCTCCTTCAGGAACAGCACCCCACCCGGACGGAGCAGTCGGAACACGGTGCGCGCGAACCCCTCCCAGCGCTCGATCGGCAGCAGGTAGAGGACGTCGGCGACCACGAGCGCGTCGAACGCGCCTTCGTGCTCCGCGAGCAGCGCCTCGGCCGTCCCCTCCACCACGCTCACGTTCGGCAGCCGGCCGGCCGACGCGCGCGCCCAGGCGATCTTGCGGGGGTCCGGGTCGACCCCCGTGACCCGTCGATCGGGGCGGTCGGCGGCGAGCAGCGCGAGCATGGCGCCGTGCCCGCACCCCACGTCGAGAACCCGCCCGGACGGCACGCGCGCCGCGATCGCGGCCAGCGGCGCGCTCATCATCCGGCCGCGCACGAACCATCGCTCCTGGGGCGCGAGCGGCGCGAAGACGCGCAGCGCACGCTCCACCTCAGGCGACAAAGTTGTCCGCCGCGAAGGCGAGGGTGAGGAGCGCGAGGCCGGCGATGCTCACCGCCGCCCACACGCGGCGCGCGCGCGGTCGCTCCTCGAGCGCCATCGCCACGATGAGGAAGACCGGGAACGCGGCGATCGTGTAGCGACCGAGCCCCATGAAGTCCTTGCTCGAGAGGAGCGGGATGCCGAGGGCGGTGGCGACGTAGATTGCGTAGCCGCGACTGAGCCGGCGCCAGATCGGCACCGCGCAGGCGAACGCGGCCAGCGCGATCGTCCCGTGCAGGATGCGCAGCCAGGTGCCCGAATCGGCCGGCTTGGCCGCGATCATCTCCCACAGCGGAAGCTTCAGGTAGGATCTCGGGCCCGCGAGGTTGTCCCACCCGGGCGCCGACTCCACGTGCGCGAACGCGAGCGCGTCCCCGAAGCGGTACCAGAGGAAGAGCGCGTAGGCGGCGAGCCCCAGGCCAGCGAGCGCCGGCGCGAGGTCGCGGACGCCCGGACGCTCACCCGAGCGCACGCGCAGCTCGATGCGGCGCGCGACCAGGCCGATCACCACCGCCGGGGCGATGGGGCGCGCGGCGGTGGCGACGGCCCCCAGCACCACGGCGAGCGCCGATCGGTCCCGCTCGAGCGCGTAGAACGCGCCCACCGCCGCGCAGAGGTAGAGCGCGTCGGAGTACATCGCCCCGAACAGGAAGAACGCGAACGGATACGCGACGAACAGCGCGGTCGCGCGCAGCGCCGTCGCGGGCCCGGTCAGCGCCTCGGCCCATCGGCTGAAGAGGAACAGCCCCGCGCAGCCGAACAAGGCGCTCAGCAGAACGCCGGCGACGAAGCGGTTCACGCCGAGCGGCCCGAGCGCTCGGATGAGCAGCGGATACGCCGGAAAGTACGCGACCGGGCTCTGCTGGCCGGGCACGTACCAGTAGCCCCCCTCCGCGATCGAGGCGTACCAGCGCGCGTCCCAGTGCACCCACGCTCGGGTCAGGAAGGAGCGCGGCAGATCCGGTCCGCCGAACGGCGCCTCGGTCGGCTGGAAGACGACGATCGCCGTGGACACCACTCCGTTGCCGCCCTGCCGCCCGCCCGCGAGGCTCGCGTCCACGAGCGCCACGCCCAGCGCGCCCACCAGGTTGCAGACGAGCAGACCGAGCCCGATGAGCGTGAGGGGGCGCCAGGCCGCCCGCCATTGCCGGGTCCCCCCCGGCCCTCTCATAGTCGCTCGCTCCTGACGCATCGGTCAGAAAGAATCCTCGACCCGGACCTTCCGCAAGAAACCATGGCCGATTCGCGACGGCGGCTGATCGTCACCGCGGACGACTTCGGGCTGACCGAAGGCGTGAATCGCGGCATCGTCGAAGCCGTCCGTGCCGGCAGCGTATCGGCCGCCTCGCTGATGACCGGGGCGCCGGGGTGGGAGGACGCGCTCGCCCGCCTCGAGGGAGAGGTGCCGGGGCTGTCGGTGGGGCTCCACCTGAACCTGACCGTCGGGCGACCGCTCACCGCGGCCCGTACGCTGTGCGATCCCGGCGGCTCCTTCCTCTCCCTGCCGGCGCTCACGCTGCGCGGCGCGACCGGGCGGATCGAGGCGCGCGAGGTCTTCGAGGAGGCGTCGGCTCAGCTCGACGCGCTCTCCGCTGCAGGGGTGACGCCGACCCACCTCGACGGCCATCGACACGTCCACCTCCTTCCCGGCGTCGGCCGTGCCGTGCTCGAGGTGGCGCGCCGAGCGGGAGTCCGCCACGTGCGCGTCCCGCTCGAGCCAATGGGCAGCGCGCTGCGTCGTCCCGGTGTCGCGCTCAAGCAGGCGGCGCTGCGCGTGTCCGCGATCGCGGCTGGTGTCCCGATGACTTCACGAGTCGGGTTCCGCGGGCAGTCCCTGCTCGACGCGCGGGACCCGGAGCGAGCGCTCCTCCAGCTGGTGGGCGCGCTCCCGGCCGGCGTCACCGAGATCGCCGTGCATCCGGGCTATGTCACCCCCGAGCTCGCGGCGCTCGACCCGTACACGTACGGCCGCGAGCGCGAGCTCGTCGCCCTCACCTCCGCGAGGGTGCTCGCGCGGCTGCGCGACGGCTCCGTCGGCGTGGTGGGCTTCGCGTCGCTCTGAGCGACGGTGTCCCGGTCGGTACCTCTACAGGAGGAAGTCCACGCCGAGGGAGAAGATGGTGCCGGTCTGGCCCGCGGAGTAATAACCGAAGTTCGACCCGGCCGGACTCTTCTCGACGTGCAACAGGTGCAGATTCAAGCGCCAGCTCCGGCTCTTCGCCGGATAGGCATCGAGGCCTCCGCCCAGCTCCCAGGGACGCCGGTCGAAATCGTCGAAGACGTAGCCGCTCACCACGTACGCGCCGAGGATCCGGGGCACGACCATGTACATCGCCTCGGCCATGAAGCCGTGATCCCGGATCGACTCGAGCGGTAGGGGACCGTCGGCGATGAAGTCCGAGAGCCGGCGCAGATAGTATTCCCCCTGGAAGGAGAAGCCGCGGTACTTGAGGCCCGCGTCGAACGCGAGCAGGTCGTAGTCGAGGGTGCGCACGGTCACGCCATCGGCCAGCGCCCCCGTTTCGTACGGACTGACGCCGTCGGACATTCTGATCTGCGTCTCGTTGGGCGGCTCGGTGTCCGGCGCGTACCGTGATTCGGCGGCGTGCGCGGCGGAAATCCCGAAGCGCGTGGCTACCTGCTCGTGCCGCTCGAGGTCACCGAACCCACCGCGCGGACCGAACTCGCCGGTGGTGGGCATCCAGCCCAGGCTCGCGCTGTAGGCCATGGCGCGCGTGTCGTTGGGCGCGGTCACGCCGAGCTGGCTCAGGTTGCTGTTGATCGAGGCCGTGTAGGACAGCCCTTTCGCCAGCTCGCCGGTGACGAAGAACCCCGAGGAGAAGCCGCCGCGGAAGAAGTCCTCCGACATTTGCCGATCGCTGCCCGCCCAGAAGGGCCAGGAGCCTTGCATCGAGCGCGCGGTCAGGTTCGGCGTGATACCGACGCCCACGGCGAGAGCTCGCGCGAAACGATACTGCAGGTTCCCGAAGAGGAGCGTCTGCTGCGTGGTCGGCAGCGACCAGAGCGTGATGTTGTAACGGAAGCGAGGATCGTAGAAGAACCCGGTCAGCCACACCATCGTGCGGTGCCAGTTCAAGTCGTTCCTCGCCTTGACCGTGCGTTCGCGACCGAGGTGGTCCAGAAACAACTGATCGTCCGGGAGCTGGTTCAGGTACCGGAAGAGCCCATAGAAGCTGATGTTCAAGCTGATTCGTTCGGACCGGAAAATGTCGAACCCCTTGGCCGGTCGGAATTCACCGGCGATGGCGCTCGTGTACAGCGAGTCGGCCACGGTGGCGGTATCGGCAGCCGAGCGGCCGGGGTCTTCCTGAGCGCCGAGGCGCTGTTCGCCGACGAAGAGAAGACCCAGCGTGAGAAGCGCCGCCCGAACGACCCAGCCGACTTCTTCACCCCGCGGCCGCGAGTCCTTGGTGGGCGCAAGCCGCGAGCAGGTCATCGTCTCTCCGGTGGCGGTTGGGGCCGTTGCGCGGCAGGGCCGTGGCCTGGACTCCGAAAGGAGCGCCCGACGGCACGGCCGACGGCCAGAGCACAGCCGACACGCACACGGAGCGTTGCGGCGAACCTCCACCCCTCATCGTCCCCCAGGCACCGTGCCCGCGCCGTGTCGGCCGCACGGAGAGTCTCGCCGCCGATGCAGCGGAGACGATTGCAAGATGTTGGCTCGGCGAGGCGTCGGGTGACGGCGCCGCAACGGAACCGCGCGCTGCTCGGGTGGACCGCTGGAGCGCTTCTCGACGCTGGTCTCAGGACGTGAAGCGCCCCGCTCCCTTCGGCCCATCCGGAACCGCCTCGTAGTTCTCCGCTCGCCGCCGGTACTTCACCGGAAACATCGGCCTCCCGCCTCACAGAATCCCGTTCGCCGGCTCCGCACGATCAAGAACGTGCAAGAGCCCCCTCTCTCTGCCGTCCAGCTTTTTTCTTCGGGCAGAGCTCACCGATGGGACACGGGAGTCGGGCCAATGATCGGGCACTCAGCCGCTCCTCTCCGCTGGTCTTCCGCATGCGCCTCCCCACCGATCTCCGTCCATCACCATTCAAACACATAGGCCGCACATGATCGCGCCACAGAAGACCAGAATCGAGCACGACCTCCTCGGCGATCTCGCCGTTCCCTCGGACGCGTACTGGGGCGTCCAGACCGCGCGGGCCCTCGAGAACTTCCAGATCTCGGGAGTGGAGCTCCAGCTCTATCCCAACTTCATCCGCGGCCTCGCGATGGTGAAGCTGGCCGCGGCTCGAGCCAACCACGAGACCGATGGTCTGTCGGACGAGGTCCTCCAGGGAATCGAGGGCGCGTGCGAGGAGATCATGGACGGCAAGCTGCACGACCAGTTCCGCTTGGACGTGCTGCAGGGCGGCGCGGGCACCTCGACGAACATGAACGCGAACGAGGTGATCGCGAATCGCGCGCTCGAGCTGATGGGTCATCGCAAGGGCGAGTACAAGTACTGCGATCCGCACGATCACGTGAACCGCTCGCAGTCCACGAACGACTCCTATCCCACCTCCATGCACGTGGGGATGATCCTCGGCAACCGGGAGATCATCTACGCGTTCAACCAGCTCATCGCGGCGTTCCGCACCAAGGGGAAGGAGTTCGCCCAGATCGTGAAGATGGGGCGGACGCAGCTCCAGGACGCCGTGCCGATGACGCTCGGGCAGGAGTTCGACGCCTTCGCAGAGACGCTCGCCGACGAGGTGAGGGCGCTCGAGGTCGTGCAGAAGGTGCTGTGCGAGATCAGCATGGGCGGCACGGCCATCGGCACCGGGTTGAACGCTCCCGCCGGATACGCCGACAAGTGCGCCAGCCATCTCGCCAAGATCAGCGGGTTCCCGATCCGCAAGGCGAAGGACCTGGTCGAGGCCACGCAGGACACGCAGGCGTTCGTGCTCTACTCGTCCTGCCTGAAGAGCCTCGCCATCAAGCTCGCCAAGGTGGGGAACGACCTGCGGCTGCTCTCCTCCGGACCGCGCACGGGGCTGCACGAGATCAACCTGCCCGCGACCCAGCCCGGCTCGTCGATCATGCCGGGCAAGGTGAATCCGGTCATCCCCGAGGTGACCAACATGGTCGCCTATCGGGTGATCGCGAACGACCTCGTGGTCACGCTGTCGGGCGAGGCGGGACAGCTCCAGCTGAACGCGTTCGAGCCGGTGATCGCGGCGTGCATCTTCGAGTCGCAGAAGCTGTTCGTCAGCGCGGCCAACACCCTGCGCAAATTCTGCGTCGAGGGGATCACCGCGAACGACGACGTGCTGCGCCACTACGTCGAGTACAGCGTGGGCACCGTCACGGCGCTGAATCCGGTGATCGGCTACGAGAAGGCCACCGAGCTCGCCGCCGAAGCGATGAAGACCGGCAAGGGCATCATCGAGCTGGTGCGCGAGAAGAAGATGCTGACGGAGGAGCAGATCCAGCAGGTCCTCGACCCGATCAGCATGACGGGCCAGGGTCGGTAGGAAGCCGCCGTGGCCGACGAGACCGCGATGAACGAGAAGCGCTTTCCAGACTCGAGCTCCACCGGGCACAGCGCCATCCGGGCTGTGCCCGGCCGCTTTCGATTCAACCTCCTGGAGGGTCCCATGTTGAAGCGATACATGATGGTCCTGGCCGTGGGCATCACGGCGGGCGCGACCGCCGGCTATACGCGCGTCGCCGACCGCGTGATGTCGGGCGCGACCGCGCTGCAGGCGCAGATGACCGACGGCGCGTCGGTCGACAACCTGCCTCACATCACCGTCCTCGCCACCGGCGGGACGATCGCTGGCGCGGCCGCGAGCGACGTCCAGGCCGGATACACCAGCGGACAGGTGGGCGTGGATCAGCTCCTCGCCGCGGTGCCGCAGGCGAACAAGCTGGCCATGCTGAAGGGCGAGCAGGTCGCGAACATCGGCTCGCAGGACATGAACGACGAGGTATGGCTCAAGCTGGCGACGCGCATCAACGCGCTGCTCGCGCAGCCCGACGTGGACGGGATCGTCATCACGCACGGCACCGACACGATCGAGGAGACCGCCTACTTCCTCAACCTCGTGGTCAAGTCGCCCAAGCCGGTCGTGCTCACGGCGGCCATGCGGCCGTCCACCGCGCTCTCCGCCGACGGCCCGCTCAACTACTACAACGCGGTCGCGGTCGCGGCGAACAAGGGCGCGGCCGGGCGCGGCGTGCTCGTGGTCGTGAACGATTGGATCCACGGCGCGTCGTCGCTGACCAAGACCAGCACCACCGCGGTGCAGACGTTCCTGTCGCCCGTCTCCGGGCTGATCGGCACGGTCGCCTACGGCGAGGTCGAGTGGTACCGCGGCCCGATCGGCAAGAACACGGTCTCGTCCGAGTTCAGCGTGGCCCAGAACACCGTGCTGCCCCGCGTCGACATCATCATGGCCCACGAGAACATGGACGGGGCCATGATCGACGCGGCGGTGAAGGCGGGCGCCAAGGGGCTAGTGATCGCGGGCGTCGGCAACGGCAACATGACCAAGACCGCGCTCGACGCGATCAGCGCGCAGGCCAAGAAGGGCGTCGTCATCGTGCGCTCGTCCCGCGTGGCCACGGGCCAGGTGGGCCGCAACGTGGAGGTGAACGACGACCAGCTCGGGCTGGTGGCGTCGCTCGGGCTCAACCCGCAGAAGTCGCGCGTCCTGCTGCGTCTGGCGCTCAACCAGACGAGCGATCTCGGCACGATCCAGCGCTACTTCGACACGTACTGAACATGAGAGCTTTTCTGCTCGCGTGCGGGCTCCTGCTGCTCGCGGCCGTGCAGCCCGCACGCGCGCAGGCTCCGGAGGGCGATGTGGCGGCGCCCGACAGCCTCCACTTCAACCAGTTCGACTTCGGCATCACGACGTTCCAGTACGGCTTCGGGGTGCTCATCGACTTCGCGACCTACGTGCAGGACGAGGCGAGCCACGAGCAGATCGACATGGACCCCGCCTTCATCCTGCGGGACATGCGCCTCCTGCTGCGCGGACGGATCCGCGGGGCCGGGGGGCTCACCTGGCAGACGGGGCTGATGTACGACCGGCCCACCAACACGATCCGATTCCGTCAGACCGGGCTCGTGATGCCGCTGCCCAAGCCGTGGGGCAGGCTCTTCCTCGGGCGCACCAAGGAAGGGGTGAGCCTGAACAAGGTCATGGTCGGATACTACGGGTGGACGATGGAGCGCTACGCGTTCTCCGATGCGACGCTGCCCATCCTGGCGGACGGCCTCAAGTGGTACGGCTACACGCCGAACCTGCACCTCATCTGGAGCGTGGGCGGCTTCACCGATTGGCTGGCCCACATCGAATCCTTCTCCAAGGACGAGAAGGAGCTCGCGGTGCGGCTGGGCTGGGTCCCGCTGCTCGACGACACGGGCTCCCGGGTCCTCCACCTGGGGATCAACGCACGCGTCACGGAGCCGGCCGGCGGCACCATCCGCTTTCGGGCGCGGCCCGAGTCGTTCTCCGCGCCGTACGCGATCGATACGGGCAACATCGAGTCGACGTCCACCCGCTCGCTCGGCTGGGAGGCGTACTTCCAGTCGGGACGGTGGCTCACGGGCACCGAGTACACGTTCATGGAAACCCGATCCGAGCCGAAGGGAGATCCGGTCTTCAACGGGGGCGACATCTTCGTCTCGCGGCTGCTGGGCCCCGGCACGCGGGCCTACAACTCCGAAGGCGGGGGCTTCTTCGACAACGTCATCCCGGACGAGTCGAGGTCCATCTCGAGCGGAGGCCCTGGGCTGTGGGAATTGGTTCTGAGGTTTTCCTACGCGGACCTGGACGACGGCCTCGTGCAGGGCGGCACCTTCTGGCGCATCACGCCCATGGCCAACTGGCACCTCTCCTCGCACGTCCGCATGGAGTTCGCGTACGGCTACGGGGTGCTGAAGCGGAGCTTCCCGGAAGAACCTTCGACGCCGGGCGAGGGGGGCGTGGACGTGCGGCGGCTCGCCGCGGCGCGGCTGCTCGCCTCCCAGCAGGGCGCGTTGGAGCAGACGACTGGGCACACCCACTTCCTCCAGACCCGCTGGCAGGTGCAATTCTGATGACGCCCCAACTGGGTCACATGGGCTACACCGTGCTGATGCTGGGCATCGCGGCCTGTCTCTTCGTCGCGATGCTCGTGGCCATCGAGATGGGCCGCCGCTTTGCCATCCGTCAGCTGGCGAAGAAGGGCGAAGCCTCGCGGATCGGTGTCGGCGTGGTGGACAGCACCGTCTACGGGCTGCTCGGCCTGCTCATCGGCTTCACCTTCTCGGGGGGCGCCGCACGCCTCGACCATCGACGCGAGCTCATGGTCCAGGAGGTGGGAGCCGTGAGCACGGCCTGGCAGCGGACCCAGATCCTGCCCTCCGAGTCGATGCCGGCGATCCGCGCGCAGCTGCGCGAGTACGTGGACGCGCTCATCGCGGTGTACGCCGCGGTGCCCGGCAGCGAGCCCGAGCAGGAGCAGCGCTCCCGGCTGCGCGGAGCCGAGGCGCGGCTGTGGGCCGACGCCGTGCGCGCGTGCCTCGCCCCGGGCGGGGAGGCGGCCCGCATGCTGGTCCTCCCGGCCCTGAACGAGCTGTTCGACGTCGTGGACACCGAGCGCCTGGCGCAGCGGATCCATCCGCCCATGTCGATCTGGGCCATGCTGGCGGTGGCCGCGCTCGCCGCGTCTCTGTTCGCGGGCTACGCGATCGCCAGCGCGTCCACGCGCAACTGGCTGTACATCGTGGGCGTCGCGGCGACGGTTTCGGCGGCCGCGTACGTCATCATGGACATGGAGTCTCCCCGTCTCGGCCTGATCCGCGTGGACACCATGGACCGCGCGCTGATCGAGCTCCGGGCCACGATGACCGACTGACCCGGTCCGCCGATGCGCCGGTCAGAGCAGGTCGGCGGGGAGCGCTTCGGCGATGCGGCGCTGCACGGCCGGCAGCGCACGCTGCCCGAGAGCGGCGCGATCCACCCACACGCGTTCGCTCGACACGCCGTCGCCCACCGATGCGTCGCGCACCTCCCAGAAGAACGGCGCGTAGAGGCCGCGAAAGTGCGAGTAGAGATGCGTCGCCCTCGGCAGCTCGAGGGGCGGCCCGTCCACCGCCACCCCGGCCGCCCGCGCCGCTCCAGCCGCGGCCACGCGTGCCGAGTCCCGCGGCGCGACGTCCCGGGACGGCATCTCCCACAGACCGCCCAGCAGGCCATCGGTGGGCCGCCGCACCAGCAGCAGCTGTCGGGCGGAGCGGCGCGCGCGGATGACGACCGCGACACCCACCTCGACCTCCGGAACGGGCGGGCGCCGGCGGGGCCGGGGGCGCTCGAGGACGGTTCCGGCGCGCCGGGCCGCGCAGTCGTCCGCGACCGGACAGCGGTCGCACCCGGGCGCGCGCGGCGTGCACACCGTGGCGCCCAGCTCCATCAGGGCCTGATTGGAATCCCCAGGCCGATCCGGCTCCATCAGGGCGCCGGCCTGCGCACGGAGGAGCGCCGGCGTGGGCTCGGCCTCGTCGAGCAGCCGGGCGAGCACCCGCCGCACGTTGCCGTCCACCGCCGGCACGCGCTCGCCGAACGCGATGCTCGCGACCGCGCCGGCCGTGTATTCGCCCACGCCGGGCAGCCCGCGCAGCCCCTCGAACGTGGCGGGGATGGTGCCGCCCAGCTGGTCGCGCACCAGCCGCGCCGCGCGGTGGAGATTGCGTGCCCGGGAGTAGTATCCGAGACCTTCCCACGCCTTGAGCACGTCGTCCAGCGGGGCCGCGGCGAGGGCACCCACGTCCGGGAACCGCTCCATCCACGCCCGGTAGTACGGAAGGACCGCGTCGACGCGCGTCTGCTGGAGCATCACCTCCGAGATCCACACGCCGTACGGCTCCGATTGCTCCCGCCACGGCAGCGCCCGCCGCCGCTCGTCGTAGAACCGCAGCAGGGCACGCCGGATGCGGCGAGCCGCCGACGGCGACATCTTCGTCGGGGCGGCACCGGCGGCGCTCTTTCTCGGCATGCCGCAGAAGGTATCCCTTCGGGAGGCCCGCGTGCGCTTCACCACCTACACCAAGTACAAGGGCGCGATGGCCGACGCCCTCAACCTCGAGGCGCTCCTCGAGCACCTCTCGGATTTCCTGCTCGACGGGGGCTTCGCCGGCGGACCCCACTACCATCCCTACTGGGGCTGGTCGGGGACCGAGGACACGAACTCGCTCGACGCGCTCAAGCGCGCGCTGCTCAAGGCGCTGCTGGAGAGCGGGCAGCTCACGCCCGACATGATCAAGGAGCTGCGCGGCGAGGGTGAAGGCGACGCGGACGTGCAGCAGGCCATCGCCGAGCTGCTCGACCGGCTCATCGAGCGGCTCACCGAAGAGGGCTTCATCAAGATGGAGGGGGGCGCGCCGAGCATGCCCGGCCCGACGCAGGACGTCACCGGCCAGGGCGACATCGACGAAGCCAAGGAGGCCGCCCAGCAGGTGCAGTTCAACCTCACCCAGAAGGGCAACGACTTCCTCGGCTACAGCGCGCTCAAGAGCCTGCTCTCCGCGATCGGAAAGTCCAACTTCGGCTCGCACGACACGCCGCACCTCGCCACCGGCGTCGAGGCGGAAGCCGCGAGCCGCCCGTACGAGTTCGGCGACACCATGAACCTGGACATTCCCGCGACGCTCAAGAACGCGCTGGCGCGCGAGGGGCTCCAGGTCCCGCTGAACCTCGACTACCCCGATCTCATGGTGCACCAGTCCGAGTACCGCTCGTCGTGCGCGACCGTGCTCATGCTCGACGTCTCGCACTCGATGGTGCTCTACGGCGAGGATCGCTTCACTCCCGCCAAGCGCGTCGCCCTCGCGCTCGCGCACCTGATCCGCACGCAGTTTCCCGGCGACAGCCTCCAGGTCCTCACCTTCGGTGACCGCGCCGAGGAGATCCCGCTCTCGCAGCTCGCCAAGGCGCAGGTCGGACCCTTCCACACGAACACGGCGGAAGGCCTGGAGTTGGCGCGCCGGATGCTCGCCGCGCAAAAGAAGGACATGCGGCAGATCATCATGATCACGGACGGCAAGCCGAGCGCGGTGACGCTGCCCGACGGGCGCATCTACAAGAACTCCGGCGGCATGGACTCGCTCATCCTGCAGCGCACCTTCCAGGAGGTCGCGGCGTGCCGGAAGGCGGGGGTGCTGATCAACACGTTCATGCTCGCCCGCGATCCGTACCTAGTGCAGTTCGTGCAGAAGGTGTCGGAGATCGCACGCGGGAAGGCCTACTTCACCACCACCATGACGCTCGGGCAGTACATCATGATGGACTTCATGAAGAGAAAGCGCCGCCGGATCGCCTGACCCGGCGGCGCCACACGCCGCTCCGTCCCGCCGTCGGCCCCGTCAGCGGGGCAGAGACGGCTGCGAGTCGGGGGGCGACCGGAGCACCGGAGCGCCGGCCGCGTCTCCGCTCCCCCGTCCGTTCATCTCGAATCCCTTCACGATCAGATCCGAGCCCTTCGCGACGCGCAGGCCGGCCGTGCCGAAGGGCTGCGCCTGATCGTTGGGCAGCGCTTTGACCTCGGTGCCGTTGATCAGGAAATGCGTGGCCAGCGCCTCGACGCGAACCTCCAGCGTGTTGTCCGCGGTCTCGCCGCCGTGCGCGGCGGTCTTGAGCGCGGGCATCGGCGTCCAATCGGCGTAGGTCGGGTTCGAGCCGGCCTCGCGCCGCTCGATGCGGAACGCCCCGTCGGGCCGGACCAGGAATGCCGTATAGGCGCGGTCCGGATCGGCGAGGTGCCGGCCGCCCACGAAGACGCCGTAGCCGTCGCCTCCCGTGCTGGACGGTGCGCTGAAGGTCGCGGTCAGCTGGAACGGGCCGCCGTCCACCATGTCCTGGTCGCGCCAGGTGACGCTGCCGGCGGAGCCGGTCTTCATCGCCCACCCGCCGCCGGGCTGCTCGTTCATCTGGTAGCCGCCGCCGTCCCCACCGGCGTCGTCGAACCGGACGTCCCAGACCGCGAGCTGAGTCGTCACCGGCCCCTGCGTCGTGACCGCGGCGCTGTCTTTCATGGTCACGGCCTGCTTGTCGGCTTCGTCTTCGCGGCTGCACCCGCCCAGCGTGCACGCGAGAGCCAGCGCCAGCGCGGCCCCCTTCGTCGAATTCGTCATCGGATCTCCCCGCTCTGGGAGGCCGACTCCGCCCCCCGTCAGAACCGCCGGTACGAGCAGGGAGGGAGCAAGGCGTGGACCACAGGGGGGCCGACGGCGGCATTCCCGCGCGGCCCCACCTCCCGTATCGTTCCCTCGGACCACAGGGGACCTCGGGCCGAGGGGAGCGGTGATGGAGTTAGGACGGCAGATCCCATTCTTCCAGGTGGACGCGTTCACCGACCGGCCCTTCCACGGCAGCGCGTCGGCGGTATTCCTCCCCGACGAGCGGCTCGACCCGCGCGCCATGCAGCTCATGGCCCGCGAGATGAACCTGGCCGAGACCGCCTTCGTCTATCCGATCGCCGACGACCGGTACGAGATCCGCTGGTTCACGCCGATGGTGGAGCTCTCCGCGTGCGGGCACGCGACCCTGGCGGCCGGCCATATCCTCATGCAGGAGAAGGGGATACGCCGCCCGCTCACGTTCGATTCGGCGGGCGGGACGGTGACCGTCGACGAGACGGACGGCATCCTCTCCATGGCCCTGCCGGCCGATCCGCCCGAGATCGACCTGCCCCCGTCCGGCCTGCTGCGCGCGCTCGGCTGCCACGAGGCCGTCCCCGTGCTCCGCTCGCGCCAGATCTGGGTGGTGCGCCTGTCGTGGCAGAAGGAGGTCGAGTCGCTGGTCCCGAACGTCCCGACCATGCTCGACGTGGACATCGACGACGGCATGCTCGGCGTGGCGGTCACCGCCCCCGGGCTCGACGGCGCGGACTTCGTCTCGCGGTTCTTCGCCCCCTGGGTGGGGGTGCCCGAGGACCCGATCACGGGGCTCGCGCACACCGCGCTCGCGCCGTACTGGGCCAGGCTGCTGGGGCGCTCCCGGCTGCAGGCGCGCCAGCTGTCGGCGAGGGAGGGCGACGTGGGCGTCGAGCTGCAGGGCGATCAGGTGCTGCTCTACGGCCGCGCGATCACGATCGCTCAGGGGACGATGGGAACGCCGGTCTTCGAGGCCGCCGCGGTCGCCGGCGACCGCTGAGCCTTCGGTCCATGGCGCAGGTCGAGGAGCGGACGATCGGTGGCCTGGTCGTGCGCATCGACCGGCTGCTCTGCGTCGGGTTCGGCGACTGCCTCGCGGAGGCGCCCGACGCGCTCGTGCTCGATGACGAGGGCATCGTCGTCTTCACGCCCGCGGCGGACACCATGACGAGGGCGCAGGTGCTGGCCGCGTGCCGGTCGTGCCCGGTGGACGCGATCACGGTGTTGGAGAACGGCATCCAGATCGCCCCCTGAGGCGCACTTCGCACCCCATGAGACAGATCCGCACGTACAACGAGGTCGGCCCGGGCGGCGCGACCATTCCCGAGCAGGTGGTCGCCCAGCGCGACCGTCTCACCCGGCGGCTGGCCGAGGTTCGCGCCGTGGTCGGCATCGCGAGCGGCAAGGGCGGGGTCGGCAAGAGCGCGCTCACCGCCAACCTCGCGGCGGCGCTCGCCTCCGACGGGCTGCGCGTGGGGGCGCTCGACTCGGACCTGAACGGTCCCTCGCTGGCCCGCATGCTGGGCGTGGTCGGGAGCCGGCTGGTGAGCACGGACGACGGCGTCGAGCCGCCCGTGGGTGCCGGAGGGGCCCGGGTCGTCTCCATGGAGCTCTTCCAGAACGAGGCCGACGCGCCGCTGCGCTGGAAGGGACCCGAGGCCGACGGTTGGGTGTGGCGCAACGTGCTCGAGACCGGGACGCTCCGGGAGCTGCTCTCCGACGTGCGCTGGGGAGCGCTGGACGTGCTGCTGGTCGACGTCGCCCCCGGCACCGACCGCATCGCGCGGCTGCTCGACCTGGTGCCCGACCCGGCAGCGATGCTGCTCGTCACCACCCCGTCCGAGATGACCCGCCGGGTGGTGGCCCGCTCGGTCCGCTTCGTCCGGGAGGCGGGGCTCCGGGGCGTCGGCCTGGTGGAGAACATGGCGGGCTGGGTCTGCCCCGACTGCGGC
>JADMIO010796606.1_pt1 | contig 20645 bp, 16 predicted proteins | sample 8958161 | NCBI WGS metagenome assembly JADMIO01 (sample SAMN16585339, study PRJNA669376) | soil metagenome | isolation source: Crop rotation soil | place: USA: Cullars Rotation, Alabama | collected 2011 | reverse complement strand
CCGCGACTTCAAGTCACGTGAATTCCAAGCTTCGGATCCCACTGTGCTGGAAAGCGTGACCGAAGCCGGCCGACAGGCGCCCGATGTTCATTTGATGCTCCGGGGCAATCCGCACACCCCGGGCGACAAGGTCGAGCCGGGCTTCCTCCAGGTCCTTTCCACGTCCGAACCGCAGATCTCGGAGCTTCCTTCGGATATCGCGAGCACCGGACGACGGCTGGCCCTGGCCGACTGGATCGTGTCGGATCGGGATCCCCTGGCCGCCCGAGTGATGGCCAACCGGGTCTGGCAATACCACTTCGGCCGCGGGATCGTCCGCTCCCCCAACAATTTCGGCACCCAGGGCGATCCGCCCACTCATCCCGAGTTGCTCGACTGGCTGGCCAGCGAGTTGGTCGCGGGGGGCTGGCGGTTGAAGGCCCTCCACCGCACGATCGTCCTGTCCAACGCCTATCGGATGTCCTCCAGGGACAGGCCCGAGGCCACGAAGGCCGACCCGATCAATGACAGTTTTTGGCGGTTCGACATGCGTCGCCTCTCCGGTGAGGAGATTCGCGACTCCGTCCTCTCCCTCACCGGGACGCTGAATCCCGCGATGTATGGCCCGGGCGTCTATCCCACGATTCCGCCCGAGGTGCTGGCCGGGCAGTCGATCCCCGGCGCCGGCTGGGGGAAATCGTCGGCCGAGGAGCAATCTCGCCGGAGCATCTACATCCATGTCAAGCGATCGCTGCTCTACCCGATCCTGGAAAGCTTCGACTTCGCCGAGACCGACCGTTCGACGCCGGTTCGCTTCGCCACGACCCAGCCGACCCAGGCCCTGGGAATGCTCAACGGTTCCTTCCTGAACCGACAGGCCGGCCTGCTCGCCGATCGGCTGACCCGGGAGGCGGGCGACGATCCGCAGAAGCAGGTGGCCCGTGGTTTTGCATTGGTCACCTGCCGACCCGCACGCCCCGACGAGATCACCCGGGGCATCGACTTGATGAAGACGCTCCGCGACCGCGATGGCGCATCGGCCCGGGAGGCGCTGGAGTCTTTCTGCCTGGTCGTGCTCAACCTGAACGAGTTCGTCTACCTGGATTGATCCGTTTCCGGAGATTCGAGCGATCTCGCTGCCAGCACCCACGCAGACGGCATCGATCCGAACACTCCGACCCACATATTGCCGGCGATCGGTGACCAGTCAACGCGAAAGAGGAATTCGATGAGTCGTCCTCGATCCGATCAGCCCCAGGGCACGTTCTGCGGACGGACTCGCCGCGAGTTCCTCTGGGAGGCCGGTGCAGGCTTCACCGGGCTGGCGATGGCCGGCCTGTTCGGCAAGGACGGGCTTGCCCAGGGTGCGGAGATCCCGGCGCCGGCCAAGGCATTCGCCAACCCGCTCGCCCCCAAGTTGCCGCCGTTGCCCGCCAAGGCCAAGAGCGTGATCTTCCTGTTCATGTACGGCGGCCCGAGCCACATGGACACGTTCGACTACAAGCCTGAGTTGTACAAGCTTGACGGCAAGTCGATCCCGATCAAGACCTTCGGCCGCGGTGGCAAGAAAAACGAGGGGCGGGTCGTCGGCCCCAAATGGAAGTTCAAACAGTACGGCCAGAGCGGCAAGCACGTCAGCGACCTGTTCCCGAACCTGGGACAGCACGTCGACGACATCGCGTTCATCCATTCAATGACCGCGGACTCGCCGATCCATGGCTCGGCCATGCTCCAGATGAACACGGGCAAGATCCTCTCGGGCAGCCCGTGCCTGGGTTCCTGGGTCAACTACGGCCTGGGAAGTGAGAATGAGAATCTGCCCGGGTTCGTCGTCATGCTCGACCCGACCGGCGGGCCGATCTCCGGGGCCAAGAACTGGTCGAGCGGCTACATGCCGGCCACCTATCAGGGCACGATCCTCCGATCGGCCGGGACGCCGGTGCTCGACCTCAAACGGCCCGAAGGACGCTCTCCCGAGCAGCAGCGGCGGATGATCGACGCCCTCAACGGTTTCAATGCCGATCACCAGGCCCACCGGCTCGACAACTCGAACCTCGCGGCGCGGATCGCCAGCTATGAGATGGCCTACGCCATGCAAAGCTCGGCGCCGGAGGCCGTGGACCTCGACACCGAGACCGACGAGACCAGGACCCTCTACGGCATCGACCAGGAAAACACCCGCGACTTCGGCCGCCGGTGCCTCCTGGCCCGTCGCCTCGTCGAGCGAGGGGTTCGGTTCGTCCAGCTCTATGCCGGCGGGGCCCACAATGACAGCAATTGGGACGCCCACGGCGACCTGCTCAAGAATCACAACTACCACGCCGGGCGGACGGATAAGCCGATCGCCGGGTTATTGGCCGACCTCAAGCGCAAGGGTTTGCTCGACGAGACCCTGGTGATCTGGGGCGGTGAGTTCGGCCGCCAGCCGACCGCCGAGTACGCCGAGGGGACCGGCCGCGATCACAACGCTTACGGCTTCACCATGTGGATGGCCGGCGGCGGGATCAAGGGGGGGATCTCGGTGGGCGAGACCGACGAGCTGGGCGGGGCCGCGATCTCCGACCGCTTCCACGTGAAGAACCTCCATGCGACCGTGTTGCACCAGATGGGCTTCGACCCCAACGCGCTGACCTACTTCTACGGCGGACTAGACCAGAAGCTCGTCGGCGTCGAAGGGGCCGAACCGATCCAGCAAGTGATCGCCTGACGCCCTCCCGTTCCTCTCCCTACACGGACCCGCATCCATGTTCTTGATTCCTCGGACCACCCTCCTGGCGGCCGCCATCGCTGTGGCCGCACTCGTCCCGTCGTCCTCCGCGGACGAACCTTCAGCGACGACCCATCGCGTCCTCGGCCAGGATCGCGGCCGGGTCGTCCTCCGGGACGCCGCAGGTCAGGTCGCCTGGGAATATCCGACGCCCCGGCACACGGCGCACGACCTTTCTGCGCTGGCCAATGGCAACTTCCTGATCCCGACGAATAACACCACGATCGTCGAGGTCGCCCCGGACAAGAAGATCGTCTGGACCCACGTCTCCAAGCCCAAGCCCGGATACACCGGCAAGGTCGAGATTCACGCCTTCCAGCGTTTGGCCGATGGCCGGACCATGATCGCCGAGACCGGTAACAAGCGGATCATCGAGGTCGACCAGGACGACAAGATCGTCAAGGAGATCCCCCTGATCGTCGATCATCCCGACTCGCACCGCGACACCCGCCGCGCCCGCAAGCTCGATAACGGCCATTACCTTGTCTGTCATGAGCTGGACGGAGTCGTCCGGGAATATGACGACGCTGGCAGGGTCGTCTGGAGCTACAAGCTCGACCTCGCCGGCCGTCCCGCGACCCCGGGGCACGAAGGACATGGTACCGAGGTCTTCAACGCCCTCCGCAAGCCGGACGGCAACACACTGATCGCCGGCGGCAATAACAATCGCGTGTTCGAGGTCGACCCGTCCGGAAAGGTCGTCTGGAGCATCGACCACGACGAACTGCCCGGGATCAACCTGGCCTGGGTCACCCACCTCCAAACGCTCGCGAATGGCAACTTGATCTTCGGCAATACCCACGCAGGCCCCAAGAATCCCCAACTCATCGAGGTCACCCGCGACAAGAAAGTCGTCTGGACCCTCCACGATCACAAGATCTTCGGGAACGACCTGGCCGCAGCCGTCGTGCTCGACTGAAACGCCCGGCGTGCGGGCCGTTGCTCGGCCCGCCACCGCATTCATTTAGCCCGGTCCGACTCCGAGTGGCAGGTCCCAAGGCCAAACCACTTCTCCCATCGCCCCATCGAGGAGAGGGTGAAGTAGCCGAAGCCGCCGAGAAGCAGTGCCGACATATCCCGGCCCATGCCGGCGGCCACGCCAACACCTGCCGTCAGCCAGATACCTGCGGCGGTCGTGAGCCCTTTCACCTGGCCCGCTCCATCCCCCTTCATGATGCATCCCGCCCCCAGGAAGCCTATCCCGGTAATCAATCCCTGGAGGATCCGGGAGAGCTCATTCGGGTCGAATCCCGACTGCTGAGGGATGGCGACGAAGGCCGCCGCACCGGTCGCGACAAGGATGTGCGTCCGCAGGCCGGCCGCCTTGCCGGCACGCTCTCGCTCCCATCCCAGGAGCCCGCCCATCAGGGCCGCGACCGTCAAGCGAATCGCCAACTGAGTGGCGTGCACCAACGAGAGGTCGGAAAATTCCTGGGTTATGGCCCGGAACACCTGCTCGAACATGATCGATCCAACCCTCGCTCATGGCGCATGGGGACACTGGAGGATCGATCATCCTGTCATCCCAGGCCCGATCGCCGATACGGTTCGTGGAAATAGTACTTGGGACGATCGTCGAGGCGAACATGGAGCCAGGCGACGCCGGCCCCCGCCGTATTGATCCAGACCGGGCGTGAACCGAGGCGTCCGGCCGCGGCCTGCCCGACGGCCGTCCAGAATGCTTGACGCTGCGAATCGGGGGCCTCGCGGACGAACGCCGCCAGGTGAGTATAGGACGAATGCGGGCCCAGCGGCGTGGGCACGACCAGGATCGCGTCTTTCCCGAGGTTGGGGAAGGTGACCACGCGAGTATCGGTCGCATCCTGGAAGTATTCGGCGAAGGCCAAGCGGTCCGGCTCGACATCCAGTCCCGGGCTGTCCAGGACGACGCACTCGAAGGGGCGTGATGAAGTCTCGGAGCTGACCGCCGGCGTCTCCCACCGGAAGGCCAAATAGGGGATGTCGGCCAAGGTTCGGTCGAACAGCGAGCGGAACGCAGCGTCTTCCCGCCAACCGGCCAGGACCTCCTGGAAGGAGGCAGGCCGGTGGCTCGAGCTGACCTTGCGTTGAAAACCTCGGGATTCGGTCAGCGGTTGGCTCCGAATTTCCCACATCCTCACAGCACTCCCGAGCCCATCGCGTGATGCCCGACGCCGGCCGATCGCCGATCAGTCGCCGACCGCACGCGAGGTCTTGCGGCGTCGGTCGGCGACGCCGTGGATCGTACCGTCGGGGTCGACGACGATCGAGTGGGCATCTCCCTGGATGCCGCCGACGCGAAGCTTGTAACCCATCGCTTCGAGTGCGGTCCGAGTCGCCGGATCCCATGCAGTCCCCTCCATGTTCAGGACATCCGGGAACCAGGGGTGGTGGGTCCGGGGGGCGTCGACGGCCTCCCTCGGGCTCATCCCGAATTCGAGGACGTTGAGGATGACCCAAAGCGTCGTATTCGGGATCGTTCGGCCGCCCGGCGACCCCGTGACGAGTCGGACCTTGCCGTCCTTGAGGACGATCGTCGGCGACTGAGAGCTGAGCATCCGCTTGTGGGGAGCGATCAGGTTTGCCGGGGTGCCGATCCGGCCCAGGGTGTCGGTCCGGCCGGGGACGAGGTTGAAATCCCCCATCTCGTTATTCAGCAAAAATCCGGCGCCGGCCACCACCGACTTGCTGCCGTAACCCTCTTCGAGGGTATAAGTCAGGGCGACGGCGTTCCCCTTGTCGTCGAGCGTCGAAAGGTGGGTCGTGTGGCTCCCCTCGGCACCGATGATCGGGAACGGCGCGAGGCTTCCGCTCGGAGTGGCCTTGCTCTCATCGATCGAGCGGGCCAGTTCGTCGGCGTGGGGCTTGGAAATCAGTTGCTCGACGGGGGCCGTGAAGAACGCGGGATCGGCGATCGCCGTGGCCCGGGTGTAGAAGCCGCGACGCATGGCCTCGGTGATCCGGTGGAGCGTCCGGGGCAACTGCGGTCCGTCGGCCTTGAGGTCGAACCGTTCCAGGATGTTGAGCATCTGGACGATCAGGATCCCGCCCGAGGCGGGCGGGGCCATCCCGAAGATGTCGTATCCCTTGTAGGTCCCGTGGATCGGGGTGCGTGCCTTGGCCTCGTAAGCGGCCAGGTCGTCCATCGTGACGAGCCCGCCCAGGGCTTCCATGTGGGCGACGATCTTGCGAGCGGTCTCGCCGGTGTAGAGTTCGCCGGGGCCATCGCGGCCGATGCGGGCGAGGGTGTCGGCCAGGTCGCGTTGAATCAGGCGATCGCCTTCCTTCCAGCGAGTGCCGTCGGGCTTGCGGAAGGCCGCGACCGAGGCGGCGAAGTCGGCAAGGCGATCCCCGGTCGTCCCGAGATCTTCGGGGACGCCTGCGCCATCCTTGGATCGTTCGAATAAACCTGGGCGTTGAGAGAGCGAGCCAACGTTTCGGAGATGAGGAAGCCATCGCGGGCCAACCCTTCGGCGGGTCGGACCAGGTCGGCCCACTTGGCCCGGCCCCAGCGGGCGTGGGCCAGGCCCAGGCCCCGGACCGTTCCCGGGACGCCGGCCGCCTTCGGGCCCGCGCGATGGCCTCGGGCCGGCAGGCCGTTCTCGCCCAGATACATCCGCTCGGTGGCGGCCTTCGGCGCCATCTCGCGGAAGTCGACCGTGACGACCTCGCGGGTCTCGGCCAGGTAGGCGACGATGAAACCGCCCCCGCCCAGATTCCCGGCCGCCGGGTGCGTGACGGCCAGCGCGAAGGCCGTGGCCACCGCCGCGTCGATGGCATTGCCGCCATCACGCATCACGTTGCGGCCCGCCGCCGAGGCATCCTCCTGCTGAGACACGACGACCCGCGAACGGAAGCGTCCTTCCTCGCCCGAGGCCCGACCCGATCCCCAACCGACCAAGCAGCCACCGACCACGACCCCGACCAGGACACTTAATCGCATCAGCAAACCCCGACCCACGACGACGAGCCCATGTCCGCGTGCACGCGGGGGTTTATCCTACCAGCCGGCGATGGCGGGCGGAATCGGCCTCACGAGAACCGGGCTCGTTGCTTCAGGCGGTCGATGCTTCGACCCGTTCGGCCGAATGGGTGGGGACGACGCGGATCACGACCGACTTCGATGCAGGAGTTCGGCTGCCGTCGGCAAAGTCATCGACCGGGACCAGTACGTTGGCCTCGGGAAAATAGGTGGCCGCACACCCGCGCGGGATGTCGTAGGGGACGACGATGAATCGCGAAGCGCGGCGGGTTTCGCCGCGAAACTCGCCGATCAGGTCGACGACCTGGCGATCGATCAGCTTCAAATCGCGGATGTCGTCCGGATTCATGAAGATGACCCGACGCTCGTGGTAGACGCCGCGGTAGCGGTCATCGAGGCCATAGACCGTGGTGTTGTACTGGTCATGGCTGCGGACCGTCATCATCAGCAACTGGCCGGGGAGCAGGGGGATGTTCGGGATCTGGTGGACGGTGAACCGGGCCTTACCGGTCGAGGTGTCGAACCGGAGCCGTGCGGCGTTGTTGGGCAGGGCGAACCCGCCCGGTTGGCGGACCCGGGCATTGAAGTCCTCGAATCCGGGGATGACCTCGGCGATCCGGTCGCGGATCCGATCATAGTCGGCCGCCATTCCCTCCCAGTCGACGGCCGAGCCCGGCCCGAGGGTGGCGCGGGCCAGTCCGCACAGGATCGCCGGCTCGCTGAGCAAGTCTTCCGACGCCGGGGGCAGGGTGCCCCGCGAGGCGTGGACGGCGCTCATCGAGTCCTCGACCGTGATGAACTGCGGGCCGGACGACTGGACATCCAGCTCGGTGCGACCCAGGCAGGGCAGGATCAGGGCCTCCCGGCAGTGGACCAGGTGCGAGCGATTGAGCTTGGTGGCGACGTGGACGGTGAGGCGACAGCGCCGAAGGGCCTCGGCGGTATAGTCGGTGTCCGGCGATGCCGAATGGAAATTGCCGCCCATCGCGAAGAAGACCTGGGCCTTACCCTCGTGCATCGCCTTGATCGCCGCCACGACGTCGTGCCCGTGGTTTCGCGGCGGATCGAACCCGAACGCGGCGCCGAGGCGGTCGAGGAACGCCGCCGAGGGGCGTTCGTAGATCCCCATCGTCCGGTCGCCCTGGACGTTGCTGTGCCCCCGCACGGGACAGGCACCGGCGCCCGGCCGTCCGAGATTTCCCCGCAACAGCAGCAGGTTGACGACCTCCTGGATGTTGGCGACGGCGTTTTTGTGCTGGGTCAGCCCCATCGCCCAGCAAACGATCACCCGCTCCGCGTTCGCATAGATCTGCCCGACGCGGCGGATCAGGTCACGGTCGATTCCGCTTGTCCGGACGATTTCGTCCCAGGGAGTCGCCTCCAGCGCGGCGGCGAAGGCCTCGAAATCGGAGGTGTGCTCGGCGATGAATGAATGGTCAAGGACCTGGCCGGGCCGGCGACGCTCCTCCTCCAGCACCTCCTTCATGATCCCCTTGAGCAGGGCGACGTCGCCGTTGATCCGAACGGGGAGGAACAATTCGGCGATGGCGGTGCCGCCGGTCAGCAGGTCGCGCATGTCCTGCGGGTGGGAGAAGCGTTCGAGGGCCTTTTCATGGAGAGGGTTGATGCTGACGATGTGGCATCCCCGACGTGCCGCCGCTTCCAAAGCGGACAGCATCCGGGGATGATTGGTGCCAGGGTTCTGCCCGATCACGAAGATGGCGTCGGCCAGGTCGAAATCGGCGAGCGAGACCGTCCCCTTGCCGACGCCAAGGCTCTCCCCCATCCCGACCCCGCTCGACTCGTGGCACATGTTCGAGCAGTCGGGAAGGTTGTTGGTGCCATAAAGGCGGACGAACAACTGGTAGAGGAACGCCGCCTCGTTGCTGGTCCGGCCGGAGGTATAGAAGATCGCCTCATCGGGGGATGACAGGGCGTTCAATTCGCGGGCGATCAGGCGGAATGCATCATCCCAGGCGATCGGGACGTAGTGGTCGGATCCGGCGGCCAGGTGCATCGGGGTGGTGAGCCGCCCCTGGGCTTCGAGCCAGTGGTCGGACTGGTAGAGCAGGCGGGAGACGGGCCACTCCTCGAAGAACTCGGGGGTGACGCGGCTCTTGGTCGCCTCGGCGGCGACGGCCTTGGCGCCGTTCTCGCAGAACTCGGCGTGCGATCCGTGGCCGGCGCCGGGGTCGGGCCAGGCGCACCCCGGGCAGTCGAACCCGTTGGACTGGTTGACCTTGAGGAGCATCGACACGCTGCGGAGCACGCCCATCTCGCTGACGGCGTGCTTCATCGTGCTCAGGATCGCGCCGAAGCCCGCGGCCGGATGATGATAGGGCCGGACGTCGACATCCGCGGTCTCGGGCTTGTTTTCAGGATCGGACACGTCGCCCTCCCTTCCTGACATCTAGCGGAGCGGGTCGATCCGTTGGGCCTGGGTGTAGACGTTGAATCGCGGGCCGCGAAGGAAGCCGACCAGGGTGATCTTCAGCCGATCGGCGACCGCCACGGCCAGGCTCGAAGGGGCCGAGACGGCGCAAACGATCGGCACGCCGGCCACGGCCGCCTTCTGGAGGATCTCGAAGCTGGTCCGCCCCGAGACCATCAGGATGTGACCGGCCAGCGGGACCAGCCCATCGAGGAAAGCCCGGCCGACGATCTTGTCGACCGCGTTGTGTCGACCGACGTCCTCGCGGAGGGCGATCAACTCACCTCCCGCGTCGAACAGGCCTGCGGCGTGGACCCCGCCGGTGCGGTCGAACCCGCTCTGGGCCGACCTCAGGGCATCGGGCAAGCCCACGATCGTCGACCGGCCGACCACCGGGCCATCGCCGACCGGGTCGCAGGAGACGGCCACCTTCTCCAAGCTGGCCTTGCCGCAGATCCCGCAACTGGACGTCGCGTAGAAGTTCCGAGTCAGGCTCGCCCCATCGAACGGCCGATTCAGGGCCACTCGGACGATGTCGCCGTCCTGGCTCAGGTGCCGTGCGGACAGATCGAGTTCACCGCGGGAACGGATCAAACCCTCGGTGAACAGGAATCCGACGGCCAGCTCGGGATCATGCCCCGGCGTCCGCATGGTCACGGCCACGCTGACCGGGACTTGCCCGGGCCCCCGCGCCCGGATCTCCAGCGGCTCCTCGACCGCGACCCAATCCTCGCCGGGCGTGGCGGCCTCGGGGCCGTATCGCACGATCGGGATGGGCGCGACGTCTCGTGGAGCGGCGGGCCGCCCCGCATATGGATCGGTGAAAGGAGGCGGAGAGGTTTCGCGGCTCATCAAAGGCTCGGGAAAGGAGCTTTGCCGAGGCGATCGCACCTTCGAACCTTATCCGCACCGATGGCTCAGGTCCACTGCCCGCCCGACTTATCCTGATAGATCGACCAGACGTAGCCGTTGGGATCCTTCAGGGCGAACTCGCGCCAGCCCCAGGGCTGGTCGACCGGTTCGCTCGAGACGGAGAGCATCGCCCCCTCGTCGAGGCAATGGTGATAGAAGGCGTCCACATCGTCGACGCGAATCTGGAGGTGGATCCCGACGCCCAGCTTATTGTTCTGGAAATCGGTCGTTTCCTCGTCCTGGGGATGAAGCATCAAGGTGAAATCGCCCAGGCGGAGCAGGGCCAGGGTGAGCGGTCCGCCCTCCTCCTCGACGTGGAGCTGCACGACCTCGGCGCCGACGATCTCGTGGTAGAAATCGAGCGTCTTCTGGACGTCGTCGACATACATGAAGACGCTGGTCACCTGGACGTCCATCGTGTCTCCCTCCTCAGATCGCCCCAAGACGTGTCAGGGCGGGAGGATACCCGGTCCCCCCCGGATCCGCAACGCGAGCCTGGGCGGCGGCCAGTCCTCACGGTTTGGGCACGTCGTCCGCGAAGAAGTCCACCGCCTGGCGGATCGCGGGAAGCAGGAAGCCGGCCGCCGAGTAGTGCCCGCACGGGAACCAGACGATCGGCGGACGTCCCGACGCGTCCCACAGATTCCGCGCCGCGGACGGCGGGATCACCTCGTCGATGCTCCCGGCGAACATCAACATCTTCTTGCCCGCCAGCCGGTCGGCATAAGTGAGGGGGTCGAGCGGGACCGTGATCGCCTTGAGGTCGGCCTGGCTCCGGCCCGAGGCCAGCCAGCCCTTGCGATAGCGGGCGGCGTCGGGCTCGTCCATCGTCCAGAGGATCTCATCCAGCCCGCCGCCGGCCAGAAGGGTCACCATCTTGCCGATCTGAGGGTCGGCGGCCGCGGCCAGGGCCGAGGTCAGCCCGCCCAGGCTGATGCCTGTCACGCCCAGCTTTCCCGGATCGACCTCGGGCTGATCCGCGAGCCAGGCGATCCCCCGGCGGATGTCGAGGACACCTTGACGCATCGAACGGGTGGATCGGTCGATGTCGGTCGAAAGGAATTTCATGTCCCCGCCGGCCGGCCGTCGCTCCCCATAATAGGGCAACTTGAGGAACAATGCCCCGACCCCCCGGTCGGCCAGGCGGGCCGCGTAATAGCGGGACAGGGCGAAGTCGGCCCCGAGGATGTGGAGGACGACGACCGCCGGCCGCTTGCCGGGGACGATCGGCCGGAAGTACTCGGCGTGCACCGTGTTATTGGCCGGGTCAGGGGTCTCGACCGGCGACGGGAACCGGACCCTGGACACGTCGTAGCCGGGCGTGACCCGGACCGTCTCGCGCTCGTAGGCGAAGGTCGCGGCCGGGAGGCGGAACAGCTCGGGAACTTGCCCCTCCGCCGGGGTCGGGCGGAAGGTGGCCGTGCCGACGCTGACGGCCTGGGCGATGAGGATGGTCCCGACCACGAGGGCAGACGGCATGGGGGCAGGTCCATCGGGTCGCGATTGCCAGGATCGGGGGTGGTCGCTACATTATCCCGCCTCGTCCACCGGGGGAAAGGGAATTCCCGCCATGAGCCTTGACCGTCTCGCCGCCCTGCGCGGCCTCCGGCCCGAAAGGGTCTGTATCCTCAAGCCGAGTTCGCTGGGCGACATCGTCCACGCGTTGCCCGTGCTGTCGGCGCTCCGGGCCCGCTGGCCCGATGCCCACCTGGCCTGGGTCGTCAATCGCGGCCTGCGCGGCCTGCTGGATGGGCACCCCGACCTCGATGAGGTCATCCCCTTCGATCGCGCCAGCGTCAAGTTCGGCCTGGCCGGCGCACGCTCGGTCGGCGGGTTCCTCCGCGACCTCCGCCGCCGCCGGTTCGACGTGGCCATCGACCTCCAGGGATTGCTCCGCTCGGGGATCATGACCTGGGCGACCGGGGCGAGGTACAAGGTCGGGCTCGCCTCGGCCCGCGAAGGCTCCGCCCGGTTCTACAACATCCGGGTCGACACGCCCGACCCCGAGGAGCATGCCGTCGACCGCCTCCTCCGGGTCGCGACGGCCCTCGGTGCCGACGCGACGCATCCCCGATTCCGGGCGGCGATCGGCCCCGACGATGCCCGCTGGGCCGCGACGATCCTCCAGGGCGTCCCCCGGCCCCGACTGGCCCTCAACGTCGGCGCCCGCTGGCTCACCAAGCGCTGGCCGCCGGCCCAGTTCGCCGCGGTGGCCCGCCGCGCGGTCGCCGAGCGAGGGGCTGGATTGGTCCTGGTCGGTGCCCCCGAAGACCGTCCGCTGGTCGACGAACTTCTCGGCCATCTCGGCTCGATCCCGGCCCTCGACCTCTGCGGGCGGACCAGCCTGCCCAAGCTGGCGGCGATCGCGTCCGAGGTCGACGTCTTCCTGTCCAACGATACCGGGCCGCTCCACCTGGCCGCGGCCGCGGGACCTCGCGTGGTCGGGGTTTACACCTGCACCAGCCCGGGCCGCACCGGGCCTTATGGACCCCGAGCCATCGCGGTTCGCAGTTGCGTGCATTGTGCGCCCAGCTATCGCAAGACCTGCCCGGATCTCATTTGCATGACCGAGCTGACCCCAGAACGCGTCTGGCGGGCGGTGGCCCGTAGCCTCCCTGCGGAGATCGCCCCGGCCCGCGAGGCCGGTTAAGTTTCAAGGCCCTCGGCCTTCCCGCCCTCTTCGAGCGGGAGGGCTGCCCCACCGGCATCCTCCGTCGAGCGGAGCGCCCCGAGCATCAAGCCGATCAGGATGACCTGGGTCAGCACCAGGGCCGCAAACGGCAACCAGGCGGCGGTGGGAGGCAGCCCCATCACGAAGCGGGGCCAGGCCAACTCGACCAGATTGACCGCGAAGCGCCGGCCATATGTCCAGCCGGGCAGGGGAGTGTCACCCCGCCACAGGGGCCACACGGCCGAGGTCAGCGGCGAGGCGATCGGGTCGGGCACCCGGGCCCCGACTCCCTGAAAGAGCAGGATCACAGCCCCCCCACCGATCGAAAGGATCACGGCCACCAGGCTGGCCAGCCGCCCGCGCACGGCCAGGAGGGCCGCGATCGGCAGCATGGCGAACGGGAGCAGCGGCACCAAGAGCCGCGGCCCGGTTGTCCAGCCGCCCGTCCATTCGGGATAACTCAGGTTCACCATGAACACGGCGATTATCGTTGCAACGACGACGCCGACCATGCCCCAGTTACGACGAACAACCAGGGCCGCAAGTCCGGGAATCGTGAGGATCAAAATCGGGGCATAGCGCAGCAGTCCGCGACGTTCCCCCCACAGGAGTTCTCCCGCCCTCTGCCAGTCGGGCCGGGACAGGCCCAGGGGATTGGCGTCCGAGTGGACCTCCTTGAAGCGGTCCAGGATCAGGAAGAAGTAACCCATCTTCCAGGGCGACCCGAACGCCAGGGCGTTGTAAGCCAGCAGGATCAACGTCGGCCCCAACGCCCCGAGCGCGAACCAGAGGATCAGCACGACTGGCCTCTGTTTCCCGATGACCATCCCCATGGCGTACGCGGCCAGGATCGCCGAGACCGGGCCCACCTGGATCTCGATCACCGACGCATAGGCGGCCAAGGCCCCGGCCATCATCCAGCGAATTCGCTGGGGGGAATCGTCGCCGATCCAGAGCAGGCCAAACGAAGCCAACAGGCAGAATGCCGCCGGCTGATGCCCATAGGCCAGGGTCCCATACGCATACGCGGGCGTGGCCAATCCATAGGCCAGGCCGACCAGGGCCGCCCGCCTCGGCCCGCATCCCAGGCGGAGTGCCATCAGGGTCAGGATGACGCCGGCCCCGGCCGTCAGCAGTCCCGACGTTCCCAGGGTGATCCAGTAGTCGGCCGGCCAGTAGGCAAAGCCGGGCTGGCTGAGAGGGTGGTCGTGGAGCGAGAAAGTGAGCTTGGTGACCAGGTAGGGGATGGCCGCCAGGAGCGAGAAGCCGGGATTCTTCTCGGTGTAGTAGTGACCATCACGCCGGGCAAGGTCGCCGGTCTGCGTTTCCAGGCCGTCGATCGAGAGGGTTCCTCGGTCGACCAGGGCATAGGTGAGCATCAACCGGCTGGCCGAGTTCCAGTCCCGGCCGTGCCAGAAGAAGGCATAGCTCGTCAGGAGGATCACGAAGGTCCAGGCGGCCGGGTGATGGGCGAACTTCACGCGGACTTCTCCCGCCGAAATGCCTGCCAGATCAGATCGAACCCGGCGACCACGGCCGTGGCAGCCAGCAAGGCCGATCCCGGCTGGATCGACAAAAAGTAGCGATCCCAGGCCAGCGGGATAAATGATGTCACCACCCCAAGAGCGATCGCCGCCTGCAATGTCAGGGCCCAGGAGGCAGGCGGTACGCCTTGGCGGAGTTGCTTCCGGCCCTCTCGGATCGACAAAACGAACCCAATCCCGACCAGGGGGAGCCACAACCATGCCCCCCAATCCTGCTCAGCATCGAACCGCCGCGTCGAGTCGGAGACGCCCCTGGGACCGAATGGGCCAAATCGTCCGAAGCCTTGAATGGCCATAGCCTTGAGTTTATCCGACGGTTCGCTCAAGGCATCTTTGGGGAAGATCTTCTTGGCTTCGTCGGACACATTGACCCGGTGATCCTTGATCACCCGAGCCCGCTCGAAAATCGACATCTTCCGGATCTCTTCCAGCCCGGGCGGCATCTCTCGATCGGGACGAGCGGTCAGGAACGGGTTGAGCCCCACGAACAACGCGACGGCCACCACGGATGCCACAACACACCCACCGCAAAAAGCGATTCTTCCCCGGAGCGAAAACGAACCCAACGTCAGGCCGAGCACGGCCCATCCCGCCAGAACAAATCCACCGAGTGCCCCATTGAGCTTGGACAGGACGGCCAGCCCGGCACAAGTCCCGCCGCCGATCGCCAGGACGATGGTGGGCCACCACGGAGAACGTCCCACGAGCAACCGCTTCCACGCCCAGAGTCCGATCGCGGCGGTCGCCAGGATCATGGCCTCGCTGGGGACGTCCGACATCGCCCTGCGTGCATGCATTCGATACAGCGGATTCGCCATCAATCCCAGCGCCGCGATCAGGCCGACGCGGACATCGACGGCCATCATCCCGAGCGCGAAGATCGCCACGCAACCGATGGCCCCGAAGAGCACCGAGGGGCGTCGAGCCGCCGTCAGGGCCTCGGGCGAGACGAACGTGCGGCTGGTATTGGCATACCAGGAACGCGCGGCGGCGGGGCCGGGTCGCGGGAAACCCTCGAGTCGAAGGGCGAGACCGATCAGATATTTGGGGAGAGGGGGTAAATCATACCCCGGATATTCGAGCCAGGTCGGGTCGTCCGCCCGGCCATGGATCAACAGGTCCGTATAGAACGACTGCGAAATGTAGGCAGACTCGTCCACGAAGTGGGGTTCTGCGGGCAAATTGGCCCCGAAGACGATCAGGGCCAGGCATCCGATCAGCCCGGCGACCACACGAGAGTGGCCGTCGAGCCAGTTGCGTAAGCCGGGTAAACGTTGCGGGTTATGCCTGAGATTCGTCACGTTTTCCGATCGTTTCGGCGGCAATGAGGGCCCAATCCCACCAACATCTTAGAAATCGTCCCGGATTTTTGGCAACGCCCGGTTCATCGGCTAAGTTTCCTCGACGGCACCAAACTGGGCCGTCACCCCGGTCCTCCCGATGACTCCCGCCGTCGAGGCGAGGCCATCATCGGGACGTTCGCGGGACGGCCAGGACGGTCGACGCAGCAAGCAGCCACGAACCACGACATCGACCCGATCACCACGACATCACACCTTCGAGGGCGTCCCGTGCGTCATTCGAGCGTTTCACTCTATCCTGACGAGCTGTTCCGGGCCTGCCCCGGATCGGCGCGGCCACGGCGTGGGTTGCGTGTGATGCCGGTTCATCGCGTCGAGATCGATTGCGTGGCCGTGCCTGAGTGGATGCAGGACGGGGCGGTGGGCGAACCTCGATCGGGCTCGACTTCGCCGGGCTTCTTTCCAGCACATTGGGATCCTAAGCTTAGAATTCCACGTGGACAAGTTGTCGCGGCCGCTTCTATAGTGTCACCTAAATACTAGTGACTCCAGCGTAACTGGACTGGCCACAGTTAGGCCGCAAATGTAATCACACTGGCTCACCTTCGGGTGGGCCTTTCTGCGTTCGCGAGTGGACCCGATAAGCTCATGGAGCGGCGTAACCGTCGCACAGGAAGGACAGAGAAAGCGCGGATCTGGGAAGTGACGGACAGAACGGTCAGGACCTGGATTGGGGAGGCGGTTGCCGCCGCTGCTGCTGACGGTGTGACGTTCTCTGTTCCGGTCACACCACATACGTTCCGCCATTCCTATGCGATGCACATGCTGTATGCCGGTATACCGCTGAAAGTTCTGCAAAGCCTGATGGGACATAAGTCCATCAGTTCAACGGAAGTCTACACGAAGGTTTTTGCGCTGGATGTGGCTGCCCGGCACCGGGTGCAGTTTGCGATGCCGGAGTCTGATGCGGTTGCGATGCTGAAACAATTATCCTGAGAATAAATGCCTTGGCCTTTATATGGAAATGTGGAACTGAGTGGATATGCTGTTTTTGTCTGTTAAACAGAGAAGCTGGCTGTTATCCACTGAGAAGCGAACGAAACAGTCGGGAAAATCTCCCATTATCGTAGAGATCCGCATTATTAATCTCAGGAGCCTGTGTAGCGTTTATAGGAAGTAGTGTTCTGTCATGATGCCTGCAAGCGGTAACGAAAACGATTTGAATATGCCTTCAGGAACAATAGAAATCTTCGTGCGGTGTTACGTTGAAGTGGAGCGGATTATGTCAGCAATGGACAGAACAACCTAATGAACACAGAACCATGATGTGGTCTGTCCTTTTACAGCCAGTAGTGCTCGCCGCAGTCGAGCGACAGGGCGAAGCCCTCGGCTGGTTGCCCTCGCCGCTGGGCTGGCGGCCGTCTATGGCCCTGCAAACGCGCCAGAAACGCCGTCGAAGCCGTGTGCGAGACACCGCGGCCGGCCGCCGGCGTTGTGGATACCTCGCGGAAAACTTGGCCCTCACTGACAGATGAGGGGCGGACGTTGACACTTGAGGGGCCGACTCACCCGGCGCGGCGTTGACAGATGAGGGGCAGGCTCGATTTCGGCCGGCGACGTGGAGCTGGCCAGCCTCGCAAATCGGCGAAAACGCCTGATTTTACGCGAGTTTCCCACAGATGATGTGGACAAGCCTGGGGATAAGTGCCCTGCGGTATTGACACTTGAGGGGCGCGACTACTGACAGATGAGGGGCGCGATCCTTGACACTTGAGGGGCAGAGTGCTGACAGATGAGGGGCGCACCTATTGACATTTGAGGGGCTGTCCACAGGCAGAAAATCCAGCATTTGCAAGGGTTTCCGCCCGTTTTTCGGCCACCGCTAACCTGTCTTTTAACCTGCTTTTAAACCAATATTTATAAACCTTGTTTTTAACCAGGGCTGCGCCCTGTGCGCGTGACCGCGCACGCCGAAGGGGGGTGCCCCCCCTTCTCGAACCCTCCCGGTCGAGTGAGCGAGGAAGCACCAGGGAACAGCACTTATATATTCTGCTTACACACGATGCCTGAAAAAACTTCCCTTGGGGTTATCCACTTATCCACGGGGATATTTTTATAATTATTTTTTTTATAGTTTTTAGATCTTCTTTTTTAGAGCGCCTTGTAGGCCTTTATCCATGCTGGTTCTAGAGAAGGTGTTGTGACAAATTGCCCTTTCAGTGTGACAAATCACCCTCAAATGACAGTCCTGTCTGTGACAAATTGCCCTTAACCCTGTGACAAATTGCCCTCAGAAGAAGCTGTTTTTTCACAAAGTTATCCCTGCTTATTGACTCTTTTTTATTTAGTGTGACAATCTAAAAACTTGTCACACTTCACATGGATCTGTCATGGCGGAAACAGCGGTTATCAATCACAAGAAACGTAAAAATAGCCCGCGAATCGTCCAGTCAAACGACCTCACTGAGGCGGCATATAGTCTCTCCCGGGATCAAAAACGTATGCTGTATCTGTTCGTTGACCAGATCAGAAAATCTGATGGCACCCTACAGGAACATGACGGTATCTGCGAGATCCATGTTGCTAAATATGCTGAAATATTCGGATTGACCTCTGCGGAAGCCAGTAAGGATATACGGCAGGCATTGAAGAGTTTCGCGGGGAAGGAAGTGGTTTTTTATCGCCCTGAAGAGGATGCCGGCGATGAAAAAGGCTATGAATCTTTTCCTTGGTTTATCAAACGTGCGCACAGTCCATCCAGAGGGCTTTACAGTGTACATATCAACCCATATCTCATTCCCTTCTTTATCGGGTTACAGAACCGGTTTACGCAGTTTCGGCTTAGTGAAACAAAAGAAATCACCAATCCGTATGCCATGCGTTTATACGAATCCCTGTGTCAGTATCGTAAGCCGGATGGCTCAGGCATCGTCTCTCTGAAAATCGACTGGATCATAGAGCGTTACCAGCTGCCTCAAAGTTACCAGCGTATGCCTGACTTCCGCCGCCGCTTCCTGCAGGTCTGTGTTAATGAGATCAACAGCAGAACTCCAATGCGCCTCTCATACATTGAGAAAAAGAAAGGCCGCCAGACGACTCATATCGTATTTTCCTTCCGCGATATCACTTCCATGACGACAGGATAGTCTGAGGGTTATCTGTCACAGATTTGAGGGTGGTTCGTCACATTTGTTCTGACCTACTGAGGGTAATTTGTCACAGTTTTGCTGTTTCCTTCAGCCTGCATGGATTTTCTCATACTTTTTGAACTGTAATTTTTAAGGAAGCCAAATTTGAGGGCAGTTTGTCACAGTTGATTTCCTTCTCTTTCCCTTCGTCATGTGACTTGATATCGGGGGTTAGTTCGTCATCATTGATGAGGGTTGATTATCACAGTTTATTACTCTGAATTGGCTATCCGCGTGTGTACCTCTACCTGGAGTTTTTCCCACGGTGGATATTTCTTCTTGCGCTGAGCGTAAGAGCTATCTGACAGAACAGTTCTTCTTTGCTTCCTCGCCAGTTCGCTCGCTATGCTCGGTTACACGGCTGCGGCGAGCGCTAGTGATAATAAGTGACTGAGGTATGTGCTCTTCTTATCTCCTTTTGTAGTGTTGCTCTTATTTTAAACAACTTTGCGGTTTTTTGATGACTTTGCGATTTTGTTGTTGCTTTGCAGTAAATTGCAAGATTTAATAAAAAAACGCAAAGCAATGATTAAAGGATGTTCAGAATGAAACTCATGGAAACACTTAACCAGTGCATAAACGCTGGTCATGAAATGACGAAGGCTATCGCCATTGCACAGTTTAATGATGACAGCCCGGAAGCGAGGAAAATAACCCGGCGCTGGAGAATAGGTGAAGCAGCGGATTTAGTTGGGGTTTCTTCTCAGGCTATCAGAGATGCCGAGAAAGCAGGGCGACTACCGCACCCGGATATGGAAATTCGAGGACGGGTTGAGCAACGTGTTGGTTATACAATTGAACAAATTAATCATATGCGTGATGTGTTTGGTACGCGATTGCGACGTGCTGAAGACGTATTTCCACCGGTGATCGGGGTTGCTGCCCATAAAGGAGGCGTTTACAAAACCTCAGTTTCTGTTCATCTTGCTCAGGATCTGGCTCTGAAGGGGCTACGTGTTTTGCTCGTGGAAGGTAACGACCCCCAGGGAACAGCCTCAATGTATCACGGATGGGTACCAGATCTTCATATTCATGCAGAAGACACTCTCCTGCCTTTCTATCTTGGGGAAAAGGACGATGTCACTTATGCAATAAAGCCCACTTGCTGGCCGGGGCTTGACATTATTCCTTCCTGTCTGGCTCTGCACCGTATTGAAACTGAGTTAATGGGCAAATTTGATGAAGGTAAACTGCCCACCGATCCACACCTGATGCTCCGACTGGCCATTGAAACTGTTGCTCATGACTATGATGTCATAGTTATTGACAGCGCGCCTAACCTGGGTATCGGCACGATTAATGTCGTATGTGCTGCTGATGTGCTGATTGTTCCCACGCCTGCTGAGTTGTTTGACTACACCTCCGCACTGCAGTTTTTCGATATGCTTCGTGATCTGCTCAAGAACGTTGATCTTAAAGGGTTCGAGCCTGATGTACGTATTTTGCTTACCAAATACAGCAATAGTAATGGCTCTCAGTCCCCGTGGATGGAGGAGCAAATTCGGGATGCCTGGGGAAGCATGGTTCTAAAAAATGTTGTACGTGAAACGGATGAAGTTGGTAAAGGTCAGATCCGGATGAGAACTGTTTTTGAACAGGCCATTGATCAACGCTCTTCAACTGGTGCCTGGAGAAATGCTCTTTCTATTTGGGAACCTGTCTGCAATGAAATTTTCGATCGTCTGATTAAACCACGCTGGGAGATTAGATAATGAAGCGTGCGCCTGTTATTCCAAAACATACGCTCAATACTCAACCGGTTGAAGATACTTCGTTATCGACACCAGCTGCCCCGATGGTGGATTCGTTAATTGCGCGCGTAGGAGTAATGGCTCGCGGTAATGCCATTACTTTGCCTGTATGTGGTCGGGATGTGAAGTTTACGGGAAAG
>JADMIO011222208.1_pt1 | contig 20646 bp, 18 predicted proteins | sample 8958161 | NCBI WGS metagenome assembly JADMIO01 (sample SAMN16585339, study PRJNA669376) | soil metagenome | isolation source: Crop rotation soil | place: USA: Cullars Rotation, Alabama | collected 2011 | reverse complement strand
CTCCGCCACTCCGCGCCGCCGGGCGCCCACGAACACAATTTCCACCGCGACCCTTCGCCATCAAATCCCAAAGGAGGCGCGCAAGCTGTACGATCGCGCGCGCAAGACAGCGGCGCGTGGAACCAGGGCCGACGTGGAAGCAGCCGCAAAAGACCTGGAGCGGGCGGTCGCCATTGATCCGCTTTTTGCGGACGCGCACGGCATACTTGGGGTCCGGTATTACAGCATGATGCGGTTAACCGAGGCTGTGGCGCAGTTCCGCCGCGCGCTCAATCTGAACCCGGCCTTCAGCTTCTGGCATTCCGATCTTGCATGGGCGCTGTTCACGCTGGGCGATACCGAAGGCGCGCTGCAAAGTGTCCGGCGGGCACTTGAGCTGGCGCCGGATAACACTAGCGCTCACCTGCTGCTCGGCGCCATGCTCGCGACCTCGCCGGATACTCATCTGCAGGCGCTGCAGCACCTAGGCGTTGTCGAGGATGCTCTGGGCCACGAGAAGTGATTCTTTCCGGTATTCCGAACGCCACAAGGATATGCGTTTTGACATAAGCTGGTAGCGTCATGTTCCGTCGCACAATCGTCCTTCTCGCTTATTGCAGTGCAGCGGCATTCTCACAACAGCCGACAGACAACATCCCGCGAACCGCGGAAAGGAAGCCGGATTTCCAAGGCTTCTGGAACCTGCCCTATGTCCCGAACATGGCTATCGGGCCGGACCGCAACGCGAAAGCCCGCGAGGATCAGGTTCCGTACACGGAAGCCGGGCGTAAGGCGTACATAGAACACGATGCCAAGGATGACCCGACGTCCAACTGCTGGTATCCGGGTGTGCCGCGCATCATGCAATCGCCGTATCCGGCGCAGATCATTCAGACCAAGGACTATCTCGTGATCGGCTTCGAGTACATGCAAATGTTCCGGGCCATCAACCTCAACAATCCGCCGCATCCGGAGAAAATGGATCCAACCTTCATGGGTCATTCGTCTGGACGTTGGGACGGCGATACAATCGTCGTGGAAACGGTGAAGCTGAAGGGCGCACCGTGGACCTGGCTGGACACTGCGGGGCATCAGCACTCGGATGATCTACGCGTAGTCGAACGTTTTCGGCGCCTGCCGGAAGCAATCGAGTACGAGTACACCGTATACGATCCCACTTATTACAACGAACCGTGGACTCATAAGCGCCAGTTGACACCGCTGAAGACCACCGCAGGCTTGCCGGAGCTGATCGAATATCTCTGCACGGAGAACAATAAGGACGTACAGCATTTGATGAGTACAAAACCCGCGCAGTAGGGAGAGGACCGCGGTAGTCCGCGAGAATCGAACCGTTCCCCACGACGACATTCGTAACCGTGTCCCACCGGAGGGAGTATGAAGCGAAAGATTCGGATCGCGAGTCGAGTTCTGAGCGCAAGTGCGGCGGGCGCAGCGCTATTCATGATTGCGCTCGCACAATCGCCTGCAGCGAAAGGGCAGGTTAAGAAGCCGGGGCAACGACTCCCCGGTGTGTATGTGCCCCAGCCCAAGATTTACAAGACATTCTCCGAGGAGTTCTTCTTAACACCCGGCGAAGGCATGGAGTTGAAATTTCATATGGCGAAGGGCGCCGTGATGGTTTACGCCTGGAAGGCGGACGGGAAGCTCGGCTTCGAAATGCATGGCCAGCCCGATAAGTTGCCCAGCAAGGACTACTACGATAGCTACAAACTCGACGATAAGGTCGGTACGGATTCTTTCTATGGGTCTTTTACCTCTCCGAAGACCGGAATCCACGGGTGGTATTTCGTGAACAACGGCTCCAAAGCGATTAACTTCCGGCTGATGGCGGCCGGCTTCTTCGACGCGGCCAAACTTTTCGCCGGTGGCGATCCGGAAGAGATGCCTGTCGAGGATGCCAAGTGACGCAAGCTGCCTCTTCGGCTTCTACTGAACTTCAAAATCGCCTATAGACTTTCCCAGCCCCCAGCAGATTGATCGGCGTAGCGCTCCATCTGAAGTGCGTGCAACGGATCCGCCGCAGAACGGCCGTCACGGCCCGGTGGATCTTGACGATCGGCCAGGGATTGATTCGCCTCTACCAGGGGCGAACTGGACCGGTTTCCACACGCTCAGGATTGTCCAGCGACTCAGTACACTCTGTGTTTGGGGATCGCAAAGGCAATGTCTGGGTGGGAACGCATAATGGAGTTGATCGACTGTCGAGTGGACGCAAAGTCATGGATAGGCTCGAAAATTAACGCCGGCCATGACCCGCTTGGAAGCCGGCTACACGGCGTTGAATTTCACCGATCCGAGCCATGAGTTTTTTCGTTATCAACTCGACGGACTCGACTGCGATGGCGTGGACGCCGGCACGCGGCAGGCGTCCTATACCAATCAATCGACACCCGGGCTCATTTCGGTTTCCCGTAACTACCTGTTCCTGGATCAGCGCCCTGGTGGAGACCGTCTTCTTTTGCGCTTTACACTACATGCGGTTTCATCAGGCGCCCTCGGTGCCGCTGCCAAACCTGGTCCCAGCCGACCGAACCGGCATGACCGGTGCCGGTCTCCTTGGGTCCGGTCCGGCAAGAGCTTCCTCGATGGCCCGACGTCTGGCAATCGGCGCGTCACCGTGATCTCCCCACCGGCACGGAGCTGGGCCGGGCGCATGGTTGGTTCCCGTTCGGCGTGTCTTCTCTTGCTCATCGTGATGCTCGCACCCGGCTTCGGGCAGACGGCGGCACGAGTGTAGGGTCACGTACGCGATAGTTCTCAGTCCGCTGTGCCGGGTGCGGCAGTAATTGCAGAAAACACAGGCTGGGAGCAAGCTGCCGTTGATGTCCAGTACGCTGGTGTAATCCGCGCCACCGCTCTCGAGAGTCTGCCACGCAAACACCAATTAAATGTGGGTCGAGCCAGCCACTTTCGTACGAAAATCTCCCAAGTAGTTTATGAAAAACCGTGAGAACGGCGTGCCAGTCGCGATCCGGCAGTTTTTAATGGATGTTCAGTTGATGCAGTTCGCCTTGTATTCCCTGGGATATTGTCTAGTTGGAACTTTTCCGTATTGGAAAGTTTTGGTGTCGATCGTTACACTTCAAAGCGAAGGGAGGACGCCGCGCCGACGGTACTTCAGTGCTGCCCGTCTGACGGCGCTCGGTGACCCTAACTGCCAAGAACGGGTTACTGGTCCCTAGTTACTCCGCGGTACTGTTTTCGGTAACTCCGCACCTAGCCTAATGGATAACTCTTCGGCCTAGCTTATGCGTCGAAGGGAACAAGTATCAAATCGAAGGAAGCAACTATAAACATGAGTGTCACGGGGCAAAAGCGTGCTTCCCAGCAGTCTCGACAACTAGAACTACTCTTGGATCTGGCTGCCGCGCTCGGTCAGGACAAAGAGCCAAGTGAGATCTACCGTGTGGCTGCTCAAGGGCTGGTACATTCACTCTCCGCCGACCGTGCCGCTGTCCTGATCTTTGACGCCGATGACGTGTTGTGCGTTAAGGTGTCCGTCGGTTTGTCAGAAGACTACCGCACCGTGCTAGAGAGTCACACCGCCTGGCGCCGCGGCGTGGTTGATGCGCAACCAGTTGTCGTTTCCGATGTACTGGACGATGCCTCTCTTTCTGCTTACCGGCAAGCGTTGGCGAAGGAAGGAATTCGGGCGGTTGCATTTATTCCACTTATTGCCGACGGCAGGTTGATCGGGGAATTGGTGCTCTACAACAATGCGCCGCACGAGTTTCAACAGGATGAGGTCCGATTTTCCGAAGCGATCGCCACTCTTGTTGCGCGCGTGTGGGCGCGACAGCACGTCGAGGAAGCGCTTCGGGTCAGCCAGGAGCGTCTCTTCTTCGCTCAGAGCGCAGCTCAAGTGGGAGTGTGGGATTGTGATCTGCGTACGAACCTAACGCTGATTTCCCCGGAGTACGCCAGGATTCACGGCCTTCCGCCTAACCATCCTTCGGTGACACATGAGGAGTGGCTCGGGTTGGTGCATCCGGACGATCGCGAGCGAGTGGAGGCGCGGTTGGAGGAGTGTATCGAAAAGACACACTTATGGGACCAGGAATTCCGCATCGTGTGGCCGGACGGGAGCGTACACTGGCTGCTTGGAAAAGGTCAGGTGTTTCTCGACGAATGGCACCGCCCTGTCCGCCTGGCCGGCGTCAATCTAGATATCACGGAACTCCGGCGTGCCGCGGACGCCGTGCGCGAAAGCCAGCAGCGTCTTGAGTCGATTTACAACACCGTCGAAGATGCCATCTTCCATCTGGCTATCGAACCCGAAGGACGATTCCGCTTCGTTTCCGTCAATGCGGCTTTTCTGAGGGTCACCGGACTGAGCCAGGAAGAGGTGGTCGGCAAAACCGTGGACCATGTCATCCCAGAGCCGTCCCTAACGATGGTTCTTGGAAAATACCGACAGGCGATCGAAAAGAATACGGTAGTGCACTGGGAAGAGACGTCCGATTACCCTGCCGGGCGGTTAATCGGGGAAGTCAGCGTTGCACCTGTGTTGGATAATTCCGGCACATGTACCCATCTGGTTGGATCGGTTCATGATATCACCGAGATCAAAGGTGCGCGGGAAATCGAGGAGCGGCTCGTATCGGACTTGGCGGTTAGCCGCGACGAAATACGCGCATTGGCGGCCAGTCTCATGAAGGCACAGGACGAGGAACGCCGCAGAATATCACGCGATCTTCATGATCATATCTGCCACCAGCTTGCTTCCCTGGCCATCGACATTGGTGATCTTGCGGTTAGCCCCGTGCCTTCCGAGACCGCACGAGCTCAGATCGAAGCCCTCCGGAACCGCGTCCTGAAGGCGTCTCAAGATGCCCACCAAATCGCGTACCAGATGCGCATATCCGTTATCGATGATTTGGGCTTGGTGGCTTCGCTGAACGACTTGTGCCGCCAGTTTTCCGAGCAGCATCCAGATATTGCGTTGAACTTTGAGAACGGCGGTCTGCCGGACTCATTGCGGAGTGAAGTGGCATCCTGTTTCTTTCGGGTCGCGGAGGAAAGTCTGAGGAATATAACCAGGCACTCCCGCGCAAAGATCGTCTCGGTCCGCCTGGGTTTTAAGGAGGGATCCGCGATGCTCGCAATTCAGGACGATGGTGCAGGTTTCGACCCGAAGGCAGTAAAGGGTACCGGTAGGCTCGGATTGATCAGCATGGAGGAACGCGCCCGTTCGGTGAAAGGAAAACTGACAATTACGACACAGCCAGGTCGCGGCACTCAAATTGCTTTGCAAGTCCCCATGCCGGTCCCAAACGCATGAAGCGCCCTCGGATTCTGTTGGCCGACGACCGCCCATCGGCACTCGAAGGAATCCGCGAGATCCTTGCGCCGCACTACGAGATCGCCGGGAGCGTGGCGGACGGGCGGGCCCTGATAGAAGCGGCCCGGCGCTTGAAACCGGACCTGATCGTCACGGACATTACGATGCCGTTGTTAAGCGGTGTCGAAGCCGCGGTCCAGATCAAGAAAACCCTGCCGGATGTGAGGCTGCTATTCGTTACGATGCATTCGAAGGCCGCATATGCGAAAGCCGCGCTTGAGGTGGGAGGAACCGGATACGTAGTGAAGTCCACTATGCGTGAAGAACTTCTGGATGCTGTCCAGAGTGTGCTGAACGGCAGCGTCTATCTGAGTCCATGTATTTCGAACGAACACCTGGGGCGAATGGCGGGTCCAGTCACCATAGATCCGCGAACAGCGCGGATTCTTGCGAACCCCGCCCGGCACGCGCATATCGTGTTTTCCTATGCGGATGACGATTCCCTTGTGAATAAGGTCGGTTACTACGCGTCTAATGGTCTTCGCCGGAACGATGCGGTCATTCTTATCACAACCGAAGCCCACCGCTACGCGATCAAGAAATATCTGAAAGACGCTCACAAGGTGGAAGATCTTGAAGCACGCCGTCAGCTCACTTTCTTCGATGCCGCGGAGACGATGGATCGTTTCATGATGGATGATGATCCAGATATCGGACTCTTGGAGGCGAGCGTTAGGCCGGTCATTGAGCACGTTCAACGCGATGAAGCCACCGGCGCTAAGCGGGAAGTGCGGGTTTTCGGGGAAATGGTGGACTTGGTCAACAGTGCAGCCGCGGAACGGCTTGAAGAGTTCTCGAACAAGATGATTGACGAATACTCGGCAAGGATTCTTTGTGCGTACTCAATGGGTGGACCGGGTCGAGGGCCATTGTCTGAAGCGCTCATAAGGGCACACACGCACGTAGTTGCTTGACTATTTCGCACTGCGGCGACGTTTAGGTGTTCCTAGTTAATTAGGTGTTCCTAGTTAATCTGGACGGTCACTCCGTCCTGGCTTGAGTTCCCGCCTGCAGTCAACACGAGGCGGTTAGCTCCGCTCGTAATGCCCGTCGGCACCATGATGTTGACCTGGTACACACCAACCATGCCTGGCGCGGCGCCGGCGTAGGTAACCCTCGCCGTCTGACCGCCTATGGTTGCGGTGATTTCCAAAGTGGCCCGAGACAGCGGGCTCGTTGGGGCTAACGCCCCGGTCGGAATCGCAGGATTGAGTGGACCCAGGCCGGAAGCCCAGATTTGTATGACACTGCCCGTCGGAGCCGAGGCCGAACTGGCCGGAGAGGAGCCGTTCCCATTTAAAGAACCGTTCTGGTTGATCGCCTTGGCCTGGCCGGCACCGCCGGATTCATAGGTGTAAATGCCTGGCCTCGCCGGTACTACCGGTAGCACGACCGCGGTGCTGGTTCCGGAAGAAGTAGTGACCCTAATGCTCGTGTTCGCCCCGGGAGTGAGAGTCGTGGGAGCGGCTACGACGACGCCTCTATCGGATGCGAAATACAGTGGCGCGGCGACACCGTCGAACGTAACCGAGCTGGATCCCAGCGAAGCAGGCAGGTTGGCGTTAGCAGGCGCCCGTAAGCCACCTACCGGGCCGAGGTTGGCTCCAAAAATAGCGAGACTCTCGCCAGGCGCCACGCCGCCGCCTTTGAAGCTGGTCGTGCTGACAACGGTCTTGTCGCTAGTCAAAGGGGGTCCGAACGGCGTGCCGGTGATCGTGACAGAGAACGCGTTCAGGTATCCGGTGAGGCCGCTTCCGTTATTTTCTACCCCGAGCCTCCAGTAGCCGTATGCGTTCTCGTTGTTCGAGTTGGCCAGGGGCTCGTTCCCACGGAATGGCCCGCGCCCCGCTTCCGCCGGACAGAAGTCCGAATACCTGCTTGTGGCGCTATCGTCGAACGAGCTGTCGATATTCACCAGCCCGCTGCAGTTCCGCTCCAATAGCTTCGTGCGCGTACCGTTCGCCGAAAGCAGGTAGACATTGAGATCGGCGACGTTGCCGAACTGCACTTGCATGGAAACCGTCACCTTGGTGATCAGGATGCTTCTCGGAACTAGAACGCTGGCAACGGCCACGGTGTCCCAGTCATCTGGATAGATCGGTAGTGGTAACCCGCCGTAGCTATAGGTATAACTCTGGGTTTGTGCGAACGCCAAAGGCACGAATGCCACGACGGCCAATAGAGATTTGCGCATGCGGTTACGAGCTTCCTTTCACTCGGTATACACCTGCGCTGACGCCTGACTAAGGCGTTGGGATTTTTTATCTTCCGAACCGTTTCACGCCGTAACCACTCCGGCCTTGCGCCGGTTGCCAGAGTGGCTCGCGATCTCAGCGCTCTGGTCGACGGCGGACATATGCGTAATAAGGTCGAGCACTTTGCAAGAGTAGCCCCACTCGTTGTCGTACCAGGCGACGAGTTTCACGAAGTGATCATTTAAGGCGATCCCGGCCTTCGCATCAAATACACAGGTACAGGGTTCGCCGATGAAGTCGGACGAAACGACGTCATCTTCGGTGTAGCCCATGATCCCCTTCATCGGACCTTCAGAGGCAGCTTTCATTGCGGCCTTAATCTCTTCGTATTTCGCAGCCTTTTCCAAACGGCAAGTCAAATCGACGGCCGAGACATCCGCCGTAGGTACCCGGAACGCCATGCCAGTCAGCCTTCCCTTAAGATCGGGGATGACACTGCCAACCGCCTTTGCCGCGCCCGTGCTGGACGGTATAACATTGGACGCCGCGCCGCGTCCGCCGCGCCAGTCCTTCTTCGACGGACCGTCCACCGTTTTCTGAGTGGCCGTCGTGGCATGAACCGTAGTCATCAAGCCCTCTACTATCCCGAACGTGTCGTGCATCACTTTGGCAAGGGGGGCCAGGCAATTGGTCGTGCAGGAGGCATTCGAGACGATGGTCATATCTTTTCGATACTTTTCTTGATTAACGCCCATGACGAACATGGGAGCGTCTTTCGACGGAGCGGTGATTACCACCTTGCTCGCGCCCGCTTTGAGATGAAGAGTGGCGCTTTGGCTATCGGTAAACACGCCAGCGGACTCGACAATGTACTCGGCGCCGCAGGCTCCCCACGGGATCTCCTGCGGCTTCATCGCGGAATACACATTAATGCCCTTCCCGTTCACGATGAGCTTGCCTTCCCGCGCTTCTACGGAACTTTTGAATCGCCCATGAACGGAGTCGTACTTCAGCATGTATGCCATATAGTCGGTGTCAATGAACGGGTCATTAATACCGGCGACTTCAATGCTGGGATTGGCCAAGGCAATACGAGAGACCAGCCGCCCGATTCGCCCAAACCCATTGATTCCGATTCTTGTCAACATCCTCATCTCCTTATCTCTCTTATCCGCTTCAGATTGGCAATTTCCATCCTGTAACCGCCGTCCGAAGTTGCCGCGTCTGCCCCCTCTGCCAGCACGAGAAGGTCTGCATCCAGGCCGTGGGCGCGCAGCCAATCCCGGCTATAAGTGATCCACTCCCGGGGTGTCTCAGGCTGATGAACCGCATGAACACCAAAGGAGAATTGCAGTTGCCGGCAGGCCTCCTCTCGATTACTTATGGCGATGATCCAGGCGGCAGGTCTGAGGCGTGCGATGCTTCGAGCTGTGTTGCCCGTGTCCGTCCGGACAAACACAATGGCTCGCGAGGAATATTGGAGAACTGTATCGACAGCCAGGTCAGTCAGCCTCGCCTCTGGAACCTTATCTTTGAGATCGATGCCTCCGAACAACTCCTCCGGACTGATAGGCAACCGGTGCGGCTCTGTCTCCGTGGCGATCTTGGCGAGCATTGCCACCGATTCAACCGGGTAACTCCCGACGGCAGATTCGGCAGAAAGCATTACGCAGTCCGTGCCATCGAGAATGGCGTTGGCCACGTCGGTCGCTTCGGCACGGGTGGGCCGCCGATTGGCAGTCATCGACTCCAGCATCTGTGTCGCGGTAATCACCGGCTTGGCGCGCATATTCGCCAAGTGCACCAACCGCTTCTGAACAACTGCCATCTGCTCAATGGGAAGTTCTACACCCAGGTCGCCGCGCGCGATCATGACGCCGTCCGCCGCCTGGACAATTTCTTCGATCGAGTTCAGCGCTCTTGATCGCTCGATTTTGGCAATGATGAAGGGATTGCAGCCGAGCGAAGCAGCGGCGGAACGCAACTTGTGGATATCGTCCGCCCTTTCCACGAACGACTGGCTCACGGAATCGACACCGTTGTCGAGAGAGAACTTAAGGCAGTTGCAATCGTGCTCCGTGAACGCGCTGATGCCGAGATCGATATCCGGAAGATTGAGGCCCTTCCGGGAACGAAGTTCGCCGCCCACAACAACGCGGCAGTGAACGTCATTTCCCGCGATGCTGCCCACCTCGAGTTGAATGAATCCGTCATTCAGGAAGATTTCATCACCGGGCTTGACGGCCTGAGGGAGGCGCTGGAAGGTAGTTGAAACGCCAGTCTCGTCCCCGGTGATGTCGCTGGTCGTGAGCGTGAAGGCGTTGCCTGCCCGGAGCTGGATCGGCTCCTGCTTGATCTGTCCGATACGAATTTTAGGCCCGGGTAGATCCGCCATAATCGCAATGCGGCGTCCCGTTGAGCGCTCTGCTTCGCGGAGGCTGCGGATGACGGCTCGATGGCCGGAAAACTCGCCGTGGGAGAAATTCAGGCGGGCGATATTCATGCCGGCCAGAATCATCTGTTCCATGACTTCCTGGGATTGGGAGGCAGGACCGATGGTGCAAACCAGCTTCGTCTTATGGGGCGGGAACGGCATACGATCTCGAGAAAGCGACCGGCGCCGACTAGACGCCCACGCCGCAGTGACGAAATGATGCATGGTGCGTGGGTTAGGCTCGAATAAATTCACGCAAAAGTGAATCTGCGAACATTAGCCCGCATCAGCATCTCCGACGGACCATATGTCCCAAATGAACTAGTCGCGGCCCAGATGTGAAGGAGAGAGTGAGAAGCAATGGTGACGAAAATCGGAATGAATGGTTTTGGCAGGATCCGGTGTTTGTTCTTACGTGCGTATTCTGAAGTTTGGACGAGCGGCATTATGCGTTACTTTATTACCTGCTACGTTGCCGCGGTGATGCTTGGCGGCCTGCTGTTGCTCGCTCAACCGAAAGCGCCCGCTAAGCTGGTGTTCAGCACGAAGCAGGGTAACGTGACATTCGACCATGCTGCGCACGTCAGTCGCGCAAAGAACGACTGTGCTACCTGCCATGACAAGCTCTTCCCGCAGTCGAAGACAGCCCCGCTAAACTTCAAAGCGAGCGTCCACAAGACGGCTGAAAAAGCAAAGTCATCATGCGGTGCGTGCCACACACCGGGTGGGGTCGCCTTCGATAGTAAAGGCAATTGCAAGAATTGTCACGTTAAGTGACGCTTGAACTACTTCGATAGTCCCAAAGTTCCCAGAATTGCCGGTGCCGTTTCGTCCATTGCGAGCGCCGTGTGGCAGGTATCGCAGTCCTGCGACAGAGTCTCCTTGGCCGGCGTCGTATGATCGCCGTCGTGACAACGGAAGCATCCGGGAAAATCGGTGTGCCCCAGGTTGTTGGGATACGTTCCCCAGGTCACCTTCAAGTCGGGGAATACGTTTCGCTGATAGATCGCAAGAACGGCTTTGCCCGCCGATTCGACGTCGCCGGCATGCGTGCCCGGTATGTGCGGATACTTCTGCTGATAAAAGCTCGCGAGGCCGGCCGGGATCTTCTGCGCTGCTTCTTCCTCGCTGTTGTAGTTCGCCTTAAGCAACTCCAGCGCGGTTTTCTTCACGAACGGAAGCGACTCGGCAATGCGTCCCGAAGCGAGAGCCTTGTCGATGGCCCGGCCGGGATCTTCGAAGCTGTGGGATGCGCGATTGTGGCAATCGACACATTGCATTTCGAACGTCTCGTGAGACGAATCGGCGGCCCCTCCGCTCGCGCGGTATTCTTTCCGGACGCCGGAGCCGGAAGTGTACTCTACCCACGGAATTGTTTGCCGCTTCTTGTCCTCCGCTGCGTATCGGATGTGAACGCCCGGACCCATGTGCGCTCCATGAATACCACCAGCGGGCCCTCCGCCCACCCGCATCATCAGGACAGTGTCTGTCCGGGAATTCTGCTCGTCGTCTTTAAAGCTGGCAATGGTGCGCAGCCGCGAGCCGATCACTTTCTCCCTTGAATGACACCGCTCGCAGGTTTCCGCAGAGGACGCCAGTTTATTGTTTTCCATCGCAGACTCTATGGGCCTCGGATAGTTGTCGAAGATAACCGCGAAGAGCTGGTTCGTGCCGGCGACCTTGGCTTTGAGCCAACCCGTGGCACCGGGCTCGACGTGACACCCCTCGCAACGCACCGCTTGATGTGGAGGAGTCAATAAATGCGCGGTGAACTCGGGTTTCATCACATGACAAGTCTGCCCACAAAACTGCACAGTTTCCATATGTTCCACGGCGCGGTAGGTTGCCTGGCTGGCGATCACGATGTTGATAACGGTCATCACCGCGAAAAATATCGCGGCCCGGCGCATGGCGATTTTCCGATCTGGGAGCATGTCGACCTGTGTCCGAATCCTCCGGCGGGCGATCGCGATGCCTACGGGAATCAGTATCAGACCGGCGATGAATACCGCTGGAACGGCAATGAACGCCAGCAGTCCGACGTACGGGTTGGCGTGACCACCGACGTTCAGCAGAAGGGTGAAGAGCCACGAAAATCCCGCCAGCGTCACCAGCGCCACGCCCAGCATGCTGATCCAGTGGCTGGTAAGCAGGAGAAGTACGGAGGGTTTTGATTGTTCGCTCATTCTATTTTCCGTTCATCGCGTGAGCCTCATCCCGGCAGTGAATAGATGCGAGCGAAATCCCTCGTAAAGATAGAACGCCTGCCCGTACCCGTAGTAGCGCCACTCTGCGAACAAGTGGAGGTTTCTGGTTACGGGGACCTTCAGGTTTGCCAGGGGTTGGTAATAATTCGTCGGCCGGCTCGTCGCGGCCAGGAACCCGGCGGAGCGATACAGCGAACCGCCCACCGAAAGCGTCGGCGCGCGCGGCGCCGCTCCGCGCGGATGAATGTTCACAAGTGCGGTCGCCGTATGGGCGTTCTCCCGATATCGCGAGACTTGCGGTGATAGATCCTGCGGCGTCAGGTAGTCGATTTCCGAACGTACCGTAGAGCGCATGTAAGAACTTTGTGCATCCCAAAGCTTGCTACCGCCCGGCGTCCAGAACAACGACACCGATTCCTGAAGAGCTAGATAGTCGTACCGAATTCCGGGAGAAGGATTCTGATTGCTCAGCGCGATAAAATCGGCTGCCAGGTTGAGGGAGGCCGTGACCTGGTAACGCGCCTGTGCGCGAACCTTTTGGTAGTCGTACAGACTGGTTCGGAAGTAGACTCCGCTGCTCGTGGCAGCTTCTGCTTCCGCGGTGACTGAAAGCTTGCTGGAAGGGCGGAAGATCACCGCTCCGAGTCCTGTGTGACGGCGCAGCTTTCCCTGCGTCGCGCTGGAAAGTCCCGCGGCAGGTAAGACGGCGCTAGAGGCGTCGCCCCACACGTAGCGATAGCCGCCGCGCAGCGTGAGCTTGCGCGTGGCGTCGAACAAGATGTTGACTTCTTCCTGGTTGTAGTCCGTCGCCAGTGACGACGCAAGCAAAGCGGCTTGCCCTGGCGTTCCCCCGGGGGCAAGCGACACCTGCGTGTTCGCGGAACCTGCGTTATGCAGCCGATCAGTCAGCCAGGATTGCATTATGCGAATACGGGCCATCGGCCGGATTTCCGCACCAGCGCTGGCCATCGTGTGGGGAAGCTTGGCGGCCGCACTCACCAGATATTGCTGACCGCTGTAGAACAGCAGTTGCGATTGGAGATACAACGATCCGTTTGCGTTGTGCTGATAATTGACGTCCGTCTCCGGTTGGCTGAAGAGAAATTGACCGTAGAGGTCAAGCCAGGAAACTGGGTTCGCGGTGAAGAGTCCTTTGCTGTAGGCGCCGCTGCCGCGAATGCCGTAGGCCGCCTGGATTCCATTGAGCGAAAGCGTTTTACCCAGGACGGGTGTGCGTACGTTGCCTGCATTCGCGCCGCTGAACAGGCTCTGATCATCTTTAAATGTCGTGCCGCCTTCTTCGAGCGTCAGGTGCATGCGCCGCAGCTCGAAACGGACCCCACCCCGATACAGGTTCGTCGAATCACGCAGGCGTGTAGGCACGGGGTATTCATTCGCGTCCGAAACAAATACCGTGGCTCCGGTTCCGAACGTCGAGTTGCGATCGAACGCCACGAACGGAACAAACCAGTTGCCGGGGAGCAGGTCGAGCGAGTAGCTGCCGAGGTGCCGCCGCGTGTCGAAAGACTGCTCATTGAGAGTAATTCCACGCGCGAGCAGCGGGTCGGCAAACGACGGGAGGAAGTTGAAATACGCGATATCCCGATAATCGCCGCGGAAATCGTACGCTCGCGATTTGAACGCGTCCACGTGAAGCGTTCCATATGGATCGCCTCCCCAATTGGCGGCGCGCACGTTCACTCGCTCGATCCAGCGGCGATTGGTCGGGGCCCATGTGAATTCCGAACCGATGAGCTTGGGACCCTCGCCCAAATTGACGATACTGCGATACGTATCCGCGCTGCCGCCGATGTCGGTCCGCCAGCGATAGCCCAGATCGATCCATCCGGTGAGCGGACGGTCGGCGGCAGGGGCCGGCGGAGCTTGAGACTGCGCCGCTGGCGGCTCTTGGGCCAGTGCCAGTGCCGTCCAGCTTACGAAAGCGCACGCCGACCGAAGTAGTGCGCGCCGTTTCATCGCAGCAGGTTCCTGTCCACGTGGCTTCCGTGGATTTTCTGGTGGCAGACGGTACAGTTTTGATAGCGCGGAGAACGCAAGTCGTGGAATGAAGGAGGCACGACGCCGGATACACCTGTGTACACCGTCGGCAGGTTGGCGTGGCATTCCAGGCACGTTTGGCGTACGAGGGGGCGTGTGAGCATCCGCGGATTCGCCGATCCATGCGGCTCATGGCAGGCTCCGCAACCCTCGAATCGCATGGGCTCATGTTCAAACGCGAAGGGTCCGCGCTTGTCGCCGTGGCAATTCAGGCATCCCGGCTCGTTCGCGGCGAATGTGCGGGTCGAAGCCCGGCGTATGCTTCCGTGCGGATTATGGCAATCGATGCAACTTATGGCGTTTTCGGGTACCCGATGATGGAACGCTTTCTGGAATTGCGCCCAGGCGTTGACATGGCAGCTCGAACATTGTTTGTTCACATCCGCGGGCGCGCGCGTCACCATCGCGTGCGCAGCGGTCCCGTGAACCGAGTGGCAACTGGTGCACGCGACCAGATCGCGTGCATGGCTGCTCTCGATACGCCCGACGTGCGTGGGCTGGTTCAAATGGCAAGTAAGGCAGACCTTGTCTGCCGCGGCGGCTGTCAGCTTGGCTGGATTGCGGATATCGGCGGGCTCGGCGCTTTCGGTATGTGCGAGCCCGGCGTTATGGCATGATTCGCAAGCCCGAGCCTCCCAGCCGCGTTTCTTTTCGACTATTTGATGCGGGTTCTTGGCGAATGCCTTGAAGATGTCCTCGTGGCAGAGCTCGCACGCGGCCGATCCGGCGTAAGGCGGCTTGACCTGTTGCGCTCCGGCGCGATTCACGAGTGCGAGCAGGAATAAGAAAAGAGTGCCGCGCGGCGCGATGCGGCCTGACCTAGTACTGCGCATGCACTTTGTCGACCGCGTATGCCGACCCGGATCCATGGCACACTTCGCAGCTTTCGCCGAATTGGGTGGTGTTCGACACCGCGTGCGATAAAACGGAAAGCGGCAGATGGCACCCAGTGCAAGCAGACGTGACCGGTTGAACCGGTGAGAGCGGGCCTTGCGGATCAGTCACGGGATTGAGACCCGCAGGAAATTTGAGCTCGCTCCCGGAAACATGACATTTCGAGCAGTTGCTGGTGTCTCCGGGCGCCCCTCTGGGAGACATGGCCGAGTAGCGGACATGACTGAAATCGTTGTGCGATCCTCCGAATCCGACGACAACATAAGGCCGATCGGGGGGAAGGTTCTGGCCCGTATGAATTCGGTGAACCATCAAATTAAAGTTGATTGCCTGCGGGGGCAGCAACCGATCGGCCGGGTCATCGGCCTCCGGGCGGCGAGCAATATCGGTGTTGGACGGATTGTGGCAAAGCACACAGTACTCAGTCTGGTTGCGATTTGTTCCATGCAGCGATAGCGCTACATGGCAGGCATTGCAGGTGTCGGTGGAGACCACCGTCCGGCGCCCCGCCACGGGCGATCCGTCGACGGAGAAACTCACCACCTGGTTCTTTGCTCCATATTGAATGCTGAGTTCTTTGGTCGTCCCGGCCAGGACTACCTCCGTGCGGCGGGCCTCTACACCGATCACGAACGTCCCCTTGGCGCCGGTTGGAACAGCGTGCGTGAAATTGTAAATGCACGATCCATCCGCGGCGCAGGCGGAAGTTGTGAGGGCATTCTCGGTTACGTACCCGGGACTGGTCACATCGCTTCCGAAGTTGGTCCTGCCGTAGTCGGTGGTTGGTCCCGACATGGTGAAGCTCAGCGATCCCAGTTTCGACGGGGCCAAGGGATTCCCGGCGCCGTCTTTAATCGTGAATGAAACTACCGGCGTAGCTCCCGCGGAGCCGGTGACCTTAGTGATATTGACGGCGATCCCGCTGAGCAGCGAGGATTCGGTGGGCGTTACGTGAGCGCCTTTGATCGACGCGTCGAAATCGATCTCGCCTTGCGGGATGTGGCAATTCGCGCACAGGTTGTCGGTCGACTGCGGGCCGGCCGGGTGCTTCTCGCCCGTGGTGAAGTTCACGTCGTCATGGCAGGCGCCGCAGGCCACCCTCGTCGGTTTCGTCAAGTGCGTGTTGGCCTGCGCGGCCCCGGAATTCGTCAGATGGCAGGTATCGCAGCGCTGGACTCCGGCCGGGTAAACGACGGTCGAGTAGTCCGCCACGCTGTTGTTGTTTCCGATGATTTGATACTTCTTACCCGCAACCACGCTGGGCAACTGCGAACCCATGTGAATCTTGTGAGCCATTACGATCATGTCGAGCGTGTTGCCCGTGTCAGGATCTGTGGTCTGAGGAGTATGGCACAGCACGCACATGTCGATGCCGCGCCGCGATCCGCCGTGTCCTGAAAGCTGGTCGTGGCAGGCGTTGCATCCCTCCGTGCGAACCACATCGCGAGTGACGGTCACGTTCGACCCGTTCGGAACGAAATTGAAGGTGGTGGAAGCGTAGTTTGTCCCTAAATCGAAATCTGTCAAGTCGCGCGAGCCGTAGGCGCCGATCGTGTGGGTGGCGGCCATGTCGAATCCGGATGGCGCGCGCGTGGCGAACTTGTACTGATACTCGCCTTCACTCACCTGAGTGAACGAACCGCCACTGTCCGAAGCCGCCTGAAGGGCGGAGTTCCCGGTGGCGGTGCTGGTTTGGGTGCGCGTCGTGTACGAGACATATTGCGTCTGCCCCTTGGGGATCACCGCCGCGACCATACTGATTGACACGGCTCCCGGCGTGGACGCTCCTGTCCGATCCAAAGGCAGACCCTCCGGATCAGTGATCGAGATCGTTGCCGTGATAGTGCCGTCGGCAACGATCTGCGCCGCCGTGATTTTCAACACCAGACCCGGCCTCACGAACTGGACCGCGGCCGCGTCAGCGAAGAACGCCTTCTCGTGACTCGAGTAGGGCTTTTGCGGCGCGCTGGTCAAGCTACCGGCAACGACAGCGATTATTGCCAGAGCCGGAAATGGCGTCCTCGTCAGAACTCGAAGAGATCTCAAGAAGCTTCCTCCGTCTCGCTTTCGTTGATGATCCGCTCTGACCCTTGCTGCAATTATTTGCGCCGATTGTGCGGAGTGGTGCACTGACGGCGATCTTTCAGGGATCTCCGCACATTTTGAAACTAAGCAGGTTGATATTCATCAAGAGCCCAAGGAGGACGTCGTGTATCAAACCAACTGGACTAGCAAGATACTTCTTCTCATCATTGCCGGCTCATTAACGCTAATCGCCCTACGGCCGTTTGTTGAGCCCGATAGCAAAGCGCTCGCCCAATCTGCCCGGTTCGATCATCTCGAAATAGTGTCTGCAGCTTTTCTATACAAAGGCGAACAGGGCCTGCTTGTCTTGGACCGCCGTACCGCGAACGTCTGGTTTATCGCGAGGCGCACCGATACCGGTGCTGCTTCGTTCGGAACACCGGTGTTCGTCGTCAGGCTGCCATTCGACAAGCTGGACCAAGCGCTGCAATGAGGCCGCGCGGGCGCACAGTTGAACTGTTACGCGTGTGTACCGCGCATTAGCCGGAAGAGGACCAAAAGAACAATCGCACCCACAACTGACATGAGAAAACCTGCGGCGGCGCCGGCATCGTAGAGACCGAACATGCGACCGACAAACGTTGCCAGAAGCGAGCCTGCGATGCCCAAAGCGATCGTGATGATAAATCCCCCAGGATCGCGTCCTGGCGTTAGTAGTTTTGCAATGGCTCCAATCACAAGGCCAGTCAACAGGGCCCAAACGATAGTCATTGATCTACTCCCCATTTCGATTTCTAAGTCGTTCTCGGCGAGGCCGGCAAGTTGGCAGGATAGGGATGCGGCTCGTCGGAGATCACCGGATACATCAGCCCGCCCACGAGCGCACCGATCAGCGGAGCCGCCCAGAACAGCCATAGCTGCTCTAGCGCCCATCCCCCAACGAGTATCGCCGGTCCAGTGCTGCGGGCGGGGTTGACGGAAAGATTCGTTACAGGAATTCCGATCAGGTGGATCAGCGTGAGTCCGAGTCCGATGGCAATTGGCGCGAAAGCTCCGTGCGCTCGTTTATCGGTGGCTCCCAAGATGATCATCAGAAACATGAACGTCAGCACGGCTTCGGCGACAAAGCACGCGAGGAGCGAATAGCCACCGGGCGAATGGGAGCCGAATCCGTTCGCTGAGAACCCCGCGGCGAGGTTGAAGGTCGGGATACCGGTGGCGATCACGTAAAGCAGCACCGATCCTGTGAATCCGCCCAAAACCTGAGAGAGCGCGTAACCCGGTACTTCCGAAACGGGAAACCGATGCGCCACAGCTAATCCGAGCGAGACGGCGGGGTTTAAATGGCAGCCTGAGATATGGCCGATCGCATACGCCATAGTGAGCACCGTCAGACCGAAGGCGAGCGCGACCCCGAGAAAACCGAAGCCGGCGTTTGGAAATGAAGCGCCCAGAACGGCTGCTCCGCAACCTCCAAAAACCAGCCAAAAGGTGCCGAGATATTCGGCGAGCAATCGTTTTGAAAGAGGCATCGCTAGCCAAGATGCCAGGCCCCGCAGTACGATTCATTTTCCGCGGCTCGCGGACTGCGCTTATACGGACCCGCTCGACAGCCTGCTGACGTGGTGCAGGCGGATCTTTGCCTCGAATTGATTTCCTGTCGCGAGGCAAGCCAGCACATCCCCCATGAACACTTCATCCTTGGATCGCATAAGAACCAGGATCCCCGCAGGTAACGTCTGCCCCAATCGAAGCACCAGCCCGCTGACGGATCGTGCAACGATAACCCCGTAAAGGCGATCCTTCGCTGTATCCAGGGTCCGTACTTGAACCAACGTCCCCGAGGTTACTCCGGCAGCCGAGGGGAGTTGCGCATCTTGGGAAGACTGATCCCGCAGCATTTCTCCGAGTTGGTTTGAACAGGCCAGGCAACCACCCAAATGCGCAACGATCTGACTAGCTTCTTCCGGAGTGAGTACTCCTTGGACGAATCTGCGGAGATCTTCTGACGTAGGGTGCATGGAACGAAGGGTTGTAAGGATACGCGAGAGGTATCCCTCGAACGATAGTACGGGCTCGGGCCTTGCGTGTGAAGCAGATAGCCGTTAGCTGACCGCTAAAACTGCGTTCCAGGGAGAGGCGCATCAAGAATTTACAACCGCGGAAATTCTCATGACATCACACAAAAGACCATGGCAAACCAAACCAGTATAGAAATTGAGTCCATCGGAGATGTAAAGGCAGGTGAGATTCGGAAACAATTGGTTTGCATTCTTGAAAGCCCTCAGTTTCGCAACTCAGCGAGGCTTCAGCGATTTTTACAGTTCGCCGTGGCGTGCGCCCTGGAGGGGACAACAGATCAGCTAAAGGAATCCGTATTGGGGCGCGTGGTTTTCGATCGAGGCTCACACTTCGATCCACGCACAGACTCCATTGTGCGTGTAGAGTCTCAGCGGCTGCGTAAGCGGTTGGGCGAATATTACGAGCGGGAAGCTGCCAATGACACGGTGTTGATTGCCTTCCGGGCAGGAAGCTATGTTCCAGCCTTCTCTTACACGGGGCACAAAAATATTCTGTCGACTGGCGGCCACGACATACCTGCGCGCAAGCTGAACCCGGAGACCATCGCGGTGCTACCCTTCAGCAACCTCAGCTCTGACCCTGAGCAGGAGTACTTTTGCGACGGCATCACGGAGGATATCATCCATGCACTCAGCAGGATTACCGGCTTATCCGTCATAGGCCGCACTAGTATGTTCGCGCTCAAGGGTACGATTCAGGACCTTCATGAGACGGGCGTCCGTCTTGGGGCCGGAACGATTGTCAGCGGAAGCGTACGGCGCTCCGGAGAGCGACTTAGAATTTCGGCCCAGATGTGCGAGGCGGAAAGCGGACAGGTCCGTTGGTCCGATACGTTCGATCGAATCCTTGGCGATTTGTTCACAGTAGAAGCTGAGATCGCCCAATCCATCGCGCGCGTCTCGCAAATGGTACTCGCTCCGCCGCTTTCCCGTCGTCTTATTCGAGGGGCGCCCAACATGGATGCGTACTTGATGTACCTGCGGGGGCGGCACGAATGGAATAAGATGACCACGCAGGGGCTTCATGAAGCAGTCGGAATCTTCGCACAGACTATTTTGCTTTACCCCGAATATGCTTCGCCGCGCGCTGCCTTGGCTGATGCGTACTCATCTCTAGCGATGTGGGGCGGGGCGAAGCCGGGTGACGCCTTTACAAAAGCAGAGAAAGCCGCACGCGAAGCGCTAAGACTTGACCCCTACCTTCCGCATGCCTACTCATCAGCTGCCGCTTCCGTGACCTTCTATCACCGGCGATGGGCCGATGGCACCGCGATGGCGCTCAAGGCGACGGAACTGGAGCCCTCCGATAGCTTCGCACGGCACATCTATGGCGCCTGTTTGCTGGCGGGCGGACATGCAAATAAGTCGCATACCCAACTCGAAGCAGCAGTCTCGCTGGATCCGCTTT